>Ga0070746_10001927_pt1 | contig 12335 bp, 17 predicted proteins | sample VirMetDEL_Mar_21_FD_77016 | JGI IMG/M metagenome (GOLD analysis project Ga0070746, IMG submission 77016) | Aqueous microbial communities from the Delaware River and Bay under freshwater to marine salinity gradient to study organic matter... | ecosystem: Environmental > Aquatic > Marine >... | reverse complement strand
TGAGCAGTATCAACAGCAAATGGGAGGAGGACAGGGTGCTATGCCCCCTCCACCTCCAGGTGCTATGCCTCCAGGTGCTATGCCTCCAGGTGCTATGCCCCCAGGTGCTATGCCTCCAGGTGCTATGCCTCCAGGTGCTATGCCTCCAGGTGCTATGCCTCCAGGTGCTATGCCTCCAGGTGCTATGCCTCCAGGTGCTATGCCTCCTGCCTAGTACTAATTACTAGAAACCTTTTACACATCTACACTGTGGTATATTATTTAATATATAATACTACAGGTAGGTGTATAATGAAGATAGAAGATCTAGCCTCACTTAAAGGTGCGGATAGGCTTAGACTAGCCTTAGGTCTTGATGAAGATCAGACCCATAAGATTAAGGTATTGGCTGAGTCTATGTTGGGTAACAATCCTCATATAAAAGAGACTTATGTAGGTAAGGCTAGGCCTGGAATATCTTTCTACGACTTTAAAAATAACAAGTTAGGTATAGGGCATACCTCTTCAGACGTATTAGCACATGAGATGGGGCATGCAGCTTCTTTAGCTAACTCTAGTGACTTTTATAAGAACCTGTTACGAGGGTCTAAAAGACTTACTAACCTAAGTAATAAAGCTGCTATACCTTTGGCTGCATTGATATCTAAATTCCCTAAGATTACAGATGAGCAAAGAAAGCAACTATTGCTAGCCTCTGCAGGTCTATCAGGATTAGCAGCAGCCCCTAATTTATTTGAAGAAGCCAAAGCCTCTTTAACAGCGGTTAAACATAGTCCTACTAAATTTAGAACAGGTATGTCTATGATTCCTGGTATAATTAGCCACGGAGTTAATGATTTAACTGCGCCATCTACTTATTTAATAGCAAACAAACTTATAGGGGATTCCAATGATTAAACTAGCTGCTATCTCACCTAAGACCATGAGTAGCCAAGAACAACAAGGGGTTTCTTCCCCAGAAGAAGCTCAGTTAAAACAGTTATTTTCAGACTTAGCTTATTCTATGTTAGAAGGCAAAATACCTAGTGTTATGCCTAAAATAACTAGCTTTAAAGTGTTGGAAGTAGATATTCAAGGCAACAAAGCTGTAGGTGCTTTTTCTGTTCAGTCCGGAGATTCTCAAGCTACTATTCCTGTAATAATGTCTGAAGGTAAGGTAAAACCCCCTGAGGTTATCTTCTCTGAAAAAAGCAAAAGCTATTTGCCTCTAACAGAGAATTGGGTACAAGAACTAGAGTCTGATGCTTCTGGAAACATGGGTAAATCCGCGAAGGCACCTAAGACTTTAAGCTCCGATATAGACATCAGAGCTATAACTCTGCCTCCATCTACAGGCAGGTTTGTATATGCTAGCTATGATCCTACTAGGTTATTAAGAGTTATTGATGCTTGTGATGATAATACTAAAACAGCTTTAGCTACTACATTAAAAAGTAGTAATCTGTTATTAAAGACTGCCATGAAATATCATGGGTCGGATCTTTTAGTAGCTTTGAAGCCTTCTATTAAAAAACTAGCGTCGCCTACAAAAAAGTTGTTTATACTGGACACCGAAGCTTCTCATGCAGACTTTGAGGAAGCCTTTGGTATTGCTAAGCTAGCTGCATACAAAGTAGCAAGAGATACAGGAGTAGTTAGTAGAGACTTACGAACTAACGTAAAAATAGCTGTAGATAAAGAATCTCCCCTATCTCTAACGGAAAACACTTCTAGCGGCTTAACTAATCCTAAATCCCCTGGATTATACACTTTAGTTAGTAGTTCAGGTAAGCAAGAAAAAGTGCTTATTATTCCAAAGCCCTATACCTCTATGACTTTAGAAGCAGGTGAAGTAAATAGTATTTCTGATAAATGCTACTTAGTCATACGTCCTTCTGGTCGATACTATATCCATAGAGAGGATTTATTAGCATTGCCTAGCCATACCCCTATGGCCGAGAACTCTAAGCTGTCTAAGCTCTTTTCTGCTACTAGCGATGCGGTATCAAACGGTCACAACATGTTTCTTGGAATAAAAGGGGATGGGTTTACTAATGCCGTAGTACTAGATACACCATTAAGTAAAGTATCTAAAACTACAGACGGATATATAGGGTTCTCAGGGCCTACTAAAGTAGTTATCACCAAATCTAAAGGTGTTGCTATACCTAAAAGAGTAGATGGCGTATTATATATACCTGGGCACTACGTTAGCATAGCTGCTACAAAAACAACTGCTCTAGAAAAGCTTTTAACAGATGCAGATCAATTAGGTAAATTAGTGGCCAGCAAGCTAGATAATATTAGTGATGGTACATTAAAGGTAGCGTTTAATACTCTAGGTAATTACTGGACGGTTAATGGAGTTAGCTGCGACTCTAAAAGAGATGTGTTAATTAAAGCAGCTGATTTATCTGTAAATGTAGATTCATTACGTAAGGATTTAGACAAAATTAAATTGGCAGGTACTAAAATCTATCACCTTATCCCTGTAGAAAATATATCTAAAGTAGCTAGTATATTTGGACCGGATCCTGCTCCTCCACAAGAAGCTATGCCACCTCAGGGAGCTATGCCACCTCAGGGAGCTATGCCACCTCAGGGAGCTATGCCACCTCAGGGAGCTATGCCCCAAGAAACTGTTCAGACGATGGAAGCCGCTGCAGGCATGGGCAGCCAAGAAGGCTTTGATTCTGCGATTACGGGTGCCCTTATTCAGAATAATCCTTTCAATGAAGCTATTGCAGGTGAAATTACTTCAGTAGAGAAAGCGTTAGATAGTGTAGCTAAGATATTAGTTAATCTTCAATTAAAAGAAGAGGACCTTAAAGTACAGATGGGTGATGACGATTTCTTTATGTTAGAGAACAATTTGCGTAAAGTTCTTGGAGGTTTAGGGGACATTATACTAAGTGCCCATACTCAAAGACGTATGCAATCTATACCAGAGTCATTAATGTAGGTGAATCTATGGAGCATATTAGAATAAAAACACCCGCTTGGAGGTTTCAACAAGCAAAAAAACATGTGCTAAAAGGTAGCCATGTAGATGACTGCTTGTATACAGGCGAGGCCATAAAGATGCTTAAAGGGCAGGAGTGTAATAGCTACTTACTTGAGAGCTATTTACTGCATAAGTTACCTGAAGCCAATGGTGTGCTATGCTCCTTGTTAATAACAGATATGTCCTTAGCTAGCATAGCTAATAGTATTGAAAGTTCTGAAGAAGTAGTTCTGTGGTTTAGCAAGCTGTTTTTTGACACAGGGGTATTTTTTAATAGACTACTTCTTAAAGAATTTATAAATATTCTACCAGAAACAACAGGCTTGCAGAGTCATTTTAAGGACTTATTAAAAGCTAGCTATAACTTAGGTCCTAAGTACGTAATATGGAAAAAGGGTCTTAAAGGAGCGGAAGGTCTAGATCCTGTTAAAGTAGGACATTCTTTAATGGAAGATGCCTACTGGAGAGCAAGAGAACACAAAGCTTTCAATATTACATCTAATGAAGCTAAAGAATCTAGGGCTTGGTTTCCTCAGGTTATTAGATCTTTGGATGCGTGTAGAAATCTTAAGGACACTGGTGAAACTACCCTCGAAACTCTAAGATTAAAGTTAGTTAAACAAGACTCTACTAAAACCTTAGGTACACTAAATTTAGATGATATAAAGGGGTAATTATATATGCCATCTTTTTCTAGACATGATATAGACAACTTTGCTTTCCAAGCTGTACGTGATTTAAAAGAGGGTACTCCCCTGCAGGATAGTGTAGTTAAGTTAGCTAAAGATAACCAAATGAATCCAGAGCAGATAAAGCGATTAGTAGAGTCTACTAATACTTCAGCTTTTCTGGATAGCTTCAAAACTAAAACGGGTAATCAACGAATGGTGGAGTTTGATGTAGCCGACGCGTCTAAAGCTATAGAATCAGCGCTTGATGCGCCCCAGAAAGGTATGGGAGGAGATTCTATAACCATAACTATCTCTAGGGGCTCTGATGAAGAGCTCTTTAGTGATGTAGCTAATGAATATGAACCTAAGGTAGCAGAGTATACTGAGAAAGTGGCTAGTAATAAAAAACCCTTACCTACTAAAGAAGAAAAAGTGTCGGGATATATCTCAAATATGTACAAGGATTCTTTACTAGATAAGCTTGCTGCTTGCAATTATACTGCCTCAGATTTAGCTGACGATATAGCTAGCTCTTTTAAAGGTATATACTCCAGAGACAAGTACGCATCCTTTGAACTTGATGCCCTAAGTCAGCTAGGAAATAAGGCAATGCCCGCTTTGCATATGGTTAGAAATAGGTTAGGTATGAAAAAGTTAGCTCGTAACCTTAGTGAAGCAGAGACTTACTACCTAGCCGATAGACATGTTGTATTTGAGGGTAATAACGATTTATTAAGCAAAGTAGCGGAGATAGCCGATCTTACTGAGCAACACGTCACTGTTTCTAAAGGCTTAGATTACCTAAATAAAAAATACCGAGCATAGGATGTATTATGTCTAAGTATCTTGATAAAGCAATTAATTCTATTTCTACTAGAGAAAAAGTGGCCTTTGGAGAATCGGCTGTAGCTAGATCTTTCGTTAAAGCTCTAGATAAAAACCCCTATCTTACTTTAGGTGCTATTGGGGGCGGTGCAGGTCTATTAGGCAGCCTTACTAATAAGGCTTTTGATGTAACAAGTACTCCAGTTAGTACACAAAGTTACAAAGCAGATAGAGCCCTCAATCCGGGGATATCAGGCGCTTTAACTCGCGTAAGATCTGATGAAATCATGGCTAAAGGTTTAGCACAAAATGCAACTGAGGTTATTAACTCAGCTATAAACTCAACCTTAGAGGATATGGGTAAATCATATAAAAAACTGGTTAGTAGCCCTAAACAAAAAGCAACTTTGAAATCATTAATAGACACCGATGAAATGATTAGAGAAGCTGACCCAGAACAAGTAGCTACCTTATTTAAAACTATGGTAGATATTGCACCTACCATGACTAAGCATAGAGAAGCGGTTAGAAGCTTCTTACGTCAAGGCTTAGCTCACGAAGGCGGCTTAGATCCTATGACATTAGGGGAGCTAGCTAAAGCTGAAAGTAGATTAAAAGGAATCAGAGATTAAGGAGATTAAATATGACTAGAAAAGAAATTATAAATTCTTTACCCAATGAGTTATTAGAACTTAGACGTAACAATCAGTTACATAAAGTAGCTACTATGCGTACAGGTATAGAAGATTTTGGACTAGATAGCGCTGTAGCGTACATAGCCAAAAAAGCCTACTACCAAAGACACATAAATAAAGCTATAGCTAGTAGTATTAACTCTTTAGATAATATTACTACTGGAGGCTAGTATATGCTTTCTATTATTAAAGCGAGTTCTCCCCAGCTATACAAAGCGGCTGCTCAGTATGCTTACTGTGATAAACAAGAAGAAGTGGCTACTACACATCTTACTAAAAAAGCTTTTGTTATTACAAAAGCCGAAGCTAGTAGAGACTTAGTAGACCAAGCCTGTAAATTAGGTTCAGCCGTATTAACATCGCTTAAAGCTAGTTCTGATGAAGACAAGCTAAAAAAGAAAATGTATAAAGCTAAGAAAAAGACAGCAGGAGTCAGTATACCCAAAGCGTTAGGCTTAGGGGCAGTAGCTACTATACCGGCCGCCTTAACAGCTAACTATATGGTTGATAAAGCTAGTGATGAGCTGGATAGCAAAATGTATGCTATCCCAGGATTAGCCGCAGCTACTATAGGTGCTATACTAGCAGCTAAGAATATGTCTGGAAAGAATGTTAGCCCTGAAGATATGCTAGCATCTAAAGAATTACATTCGGCTTTAGAAGCTAAGGATGCTATAGATTCTGTATTAAAAAATTCAGATGTAAAAACAGCTTCTGAGACTTATAAACTAGCTGCTTTAAACACAGAGCATGTATCTGTGCTAATCAGTTCAATACTTTCTTAGGGGTGATATATGTCTTTAGCTAAAATTCTAGAAGTAGATGAATACTTTAGAGGTCAACAAGGATTAGAACCCTCAGTTAGGTTATTAGACTTGAACTCTACAAATAAAACTGCCTCTGAGGCAGAGGAGTGGTCTAGATCAATAACCCCTGTACCGGGTAAAACCTACATACTAGTACTAGCTATGGGGTCCTCTGAGTACTATGGGCCTAACCGTAACGGAGATGCTTTCGAAGAAAATGAACTTAAACAGCATCATAAAACCTTTGAAACTAACGCCCATGTCTATAAGTCCCATATAAATAAGGATCCAGCTAAATCATATGGAAGAGTTGTAAAAAGCTTCTATAATGATGATATGCATAGGGTAGAGCTAGTTTTGGAGCTAGACAACAACAAAGCTCCTGACATAGTAGACAAAGTGAACGCAGGCCAGTCTGTCGCCGTTTCAATGGGGTGTAAAATAAAATATGATGTATGTAGCATATGTGGTAACAAAGCCCCTACTAGAGCAGATTATTGTACACACCTAAAAAATGAGTTAAATAAAATTTACCCAGATGGAAGAGTAGTTTGTGCATATAACCCTAAGCCTAACTTTTTTGATATTTCCATAGTATGGCGTCCTGCAGATAAAACGGGGTACATGCTAAAGAAAGTTGCAAATAGTAGAGAAATAGGAAGCAGCTCTGCTTGGCTAGCTGAAAAGATAGCTGCTAGAGTAACCTTAGCTCGGTACTTAAACAAAGCTGCTGAAATAGAAAAAATGGTTAGTGGCGTTGGGTACAAACCTACTACAGAAGCAGGTCAAGAGGGCTCCAATTCCGATAGTTACTTAACTAAACAGTGGCTTACTACAGTTGTACCTAAATTAAAATCATCGTATGTAGAAATAAATGATGAGGATAAAGAGTACTTGAGTAGTAAAAACCTTCCAAAGGTACTAGCTACTTTATCTTCTATGGGCATATTCTTGGCTACTCCAGAATTCTTAGATTTAATCTATATAAAAGCTACTGGAAGTAAAGCCCCTGAAGGCTTAGCTAACAACCTAGTAGACCTACAGGGAGATATATTTAACTTAGTATCTAAATATCCAGACATGGCTGAGGAACTAATATTTAATAAGGTGGCTCCTACAGGTTCTGAGGAAGTAGATTCAGAGGTTATGGATAAGGTATCTAAATATATCCCTCTTAGGTCCTTAAATGAATCTTGGGTTCTTAGTAGACCCTCGGGATTTTTAAAGTCTGCTAGTGAAGATCTTTGCTCCAGCCAATACACGCTTCCAAGAAATTCTATTAATATCCCTTACTTAGATAAGGTGGCTAGTATATCATATGCTACTTATGTGGCTAGCATATTAGACAGTGTTGAGAGTCCGGACTATAGCAAGTTTGCCAGCTTAGTATCAGAGCAGGCAGAGGGTTCTGCTTCTCGGGAATCTAGGCCTTGGGTACCGTACACGGTACTTGCACTGAATCATATGTGATATATTGTTTTTTTAATTATTCTATATTAGTATTTAGTATACTATATACCTAACAAACGGAGATAGGCATTATGGAACTGTCAAATATTTTAGAAGCTCTAGAAAGTACAGGCCAAGAGAAAACAGCAAGTGCTGTAGAAAGCCCACGTACTAACCGATTAGAGTCTGCCTTAGACGCTGCTTTATCCATGGACAAAACAGCTTCTTATCAAAGTCAAGAATCACCTAGCGAAGACTTAGTAAAAATCGCACAAAAATTAGCAGACGCTGAGCAATTAGCACTTATTAAAGAAGCTGAAATGTATGGAGCTGCGGTATGCGATGGTTTCTTAGCTAGAATGAATGAGCATGAGTCTAATGGTGTTAAAGTGGCTAGCTTTAATGGCGGTGCTGATGTTGATGAAGTTTTACTAAAGCAAGCTATGGAGCTTGGTTATAGAGAGACTCAAGGACAGCTAGAAAAAGTAGCTAGCGAAGCTTTTGCTCAAGGTTACAATGACACCTTGGGTCAAGCTAATGAGCAACATCAAGCAGAAAAAATTGCTTCTTTAGCTCTGCAACAAGGCTACAATGACACTATCCAAGCAGTTAACAGTCAACGACAAAAAACTGCTAGCGATGTTGCTATGATTAAGCAAGCTGCAGAAGACAAAGCACATCAAGGGTATGCACATGCTAACCGTATCCTAGCTAGCTTAGCGGGGTAAGGTACTATGTCTGTAGAGCGCCTATATACTGACTTACTTGAAAAAGTAGCTAGTAGTTCAGCTGAGGCACAAATACAAACTGCCTACGGTTTTTGTATGCAAAAGAAAGCTTCCGCCACCGACCTGGCCTTGGCTGCCTTAGCAGGTGCTGTACCTGCATATTTAGTAGGCAGTAACCTAGGTAAGCAAGAGGAAGCTTCTAAGCATAAGAACTATGCAGTTACAGGTGCTTTAGCAGGATTCTTAGGACCTAAGCTACTTAGTGCGGTTACTAATCCCTCAGCTATTTCGGATAGTGTATCAGGGATAGATGCCGATTACATAAGATCCCTGCAACTTGAAGACATAGAATAGAGGTAAACATGCGTAAATCTAAATTTGAACAATCGCTAGATGCAATATTAGTGGAAGCTAATAACCAAGACACTATGGATAAAGTAGCTAGTCTGGATGCAGATATCGAAGAACTCAATGGTGATGTAGCTAAGTCCTTAACTAAGATAGCTTCTATTTTAAGAAGAACATCTACAGAGCCTACTTACCAAGATATGATTGATTTCATAGGAGGTAACTAATATGGACTCTAAAAAAGTTAAGCAGTTAGCAGATCATCTACGAAAATATGCTCACGAAATAGGTCATACTAAGCGACAAAAGACAGCTAACTTGGTTGTAGCTGCTACAGGCTTAGAATTACTTAGACGTAAACTAGAGGATTAATAGTATGAATGATCAATTTTTACTAAAAGTAGCTGATGTATTAGATGCTATGGCTGAGGAGAAATCCCAGTTAGAGACGCAGCTAAATACTATCAAAGAGGCTAAGAGGCGTGAGCAGCTAGATCCTGTTGTAGAGAAATTAAGTTATCTTACGGGGGGTGACCCAGATGACTTAAATGCTAAACTAGCAGGTGTAGATGACTCCGTACTAAGTATGCTTAGCGGGTTAGCTGAGACAGGTTCTTCTTCTATGGGAAGCCCTGGACGAGCTAAAACTGCTAGTCTTGAAGGAAACTCAAACTCAGCAGATCGCGCCGACCGCGCTTTTGCTAATTGGATTTTAAGTTAATAAATAAAAAAGGAGAAAGCAATGGCTGCTTTAAACTCTAAATTTGATATTCTCCGTGGTTGGCCTAATAGCTCTGCGGTACAAGAAGATTTTGTTATTGGAAGTGCTGATCATAATCACTACCAAGGTCAATGGGTATCCCTAGATGCGACTAATACAGCAGGCTCTATGGTAACTGCTGTTGATTTAGGTAACACTATAAGCGATAGTGATGCTGCAAAATGTTATCTTATTATTGAAGGTAAGGATGACTTTTCAGCTAGGTTTGCTAATAGAGTAACTTGTTTATTAGGGGGTGGTTATGTAGTTAGACTCCCTCAAAAAGGAAGCACTGCTGATGGTGTTGAGTATGATATACTTGCAGCTGCGGCTAGTACTTTTGCCCCTATGCAAGAAGTAAAAGTAAATGCTGGAGTTATTACTGCATTATCAGGAAATGAAGTCAATCCCCGTCAGTCTGTAGTAGGTCAAGTTCTTGCTGTAGATACAAATAATAATACTATTGATCTATTAGTACTTTAATAACTCGCACTAGGAGAAAAGAATATGAATACAGAGCGTGAGCGCCTAAGTGCGCAGTTTATTAATCAAAGTTTTGTTCGTAAATTAGACGAAGGTAGAGTAAAAGAAGCTGCTGATGAAGGCAGTCGCTTTATCCGTAGTAAATTACGTCAAGAAAGTTTTGCCCGCGAAATCTTACAACCCATCGAACTTAGTCCAGATGAGATAGATCGCGACGAACACACAGATCAACCTAAGAAAATCATCGAAAAAGAGCCTGATTCATCGGCTACTTTCGTAACTTTCAAAGGTAGTGGTCAACGTACTTTCTTCCGTGGTCCTCGTTACTCAGTGTTCTTTGGTAAAGTTGAATCTCAACATTTCATGAAGAGCAAATTTGAACTTCTTACTTACCAAAATGACATCCGCAAAATCTTAACTGATAACTCAGTTAAAGATATGGCTGACGTTGAAGATAAGAAATTCATTGAGACTATTGAAGCTTCTCTTAGCGATGCTGCTCCGTCAGTTGCGGGTAATGTGAAGAGTCTAGCTATTGGGGGTATCACTCGCACTAGAACTCATCTTAGTGGTGCTGTAGGTCAGTTTGATAGTTCTGATTTACTTCTAGGTAACGAGTTTCATGCTACTACAAACGGCGCAGCTGACCAAGCACCTCTCAGCAAAGAACTAATCGCTCAAATGTTCCAAGCTATGACATCAAAGAAATTGCCTATCGGTAAAATGTTGATGACTAAAGCTACTTTCATGGAAGCACTTAAGTTTGACTACACTGATGTTGGTAACGACATCGTGTCTCGTCACTATGACAAAGGTCTTGAAGGCGAAGATAAACTTTTTGGTGTACCAGTAATTACTACTATCAAAAATGATATCATTAACGACAATGAGATTTACCTCTTTGCTCCTGAGAATTATCTCGGTAACTTCTTCTTATTACAAGATGCTACTTTGTTCATCAAACAAGAAGCAGACATGATTGAATTCTGGTCTTATTCTTCACCTGGTATCGGTATCGGTAACACTAAGGGTGTAATTAAGCTCAGTGGATTCAAGAGCGTTGGTGCATAATAGGTAATTAAAATACCGCTCGGTCAGGGCCTTGGCCCTTCCATAGAAGCCTCGTATACTTCATTAGAAGAATATGAGGCTTTTTTTATGGAGTAAACCAAATGTCTAAGATTAGAATCACTAACAAACGAGCTGGAAATACTATTAAACTTCCTGGCGGAATTAAGATTAAAAAAGGTAGAAGTGCTATACTACCTAGTAGTATATTAGCACATAGCAGCGTACGTAAGTTGTTAACCCGAGGAAGATTGGTACAAAGTTCCATTGGCTCTCAATTCGATTCTATTGAAAGCGTAACCGACTCTACTATTGAAAAAGGTAGAGATGCTGTAGAAAATGTTATTGATTCTGCTATTGATTCTGTTTCAGAGTACATTGATGCAGAGTCAGCTAAAGAAGCTGTAGAAGATGTATTAGATACAGTAGAAAATGCAGTAGAGTCAGCAGTTGATGGTGCCTTAGATGCTGTGGAAGATGTAGTAGAAGGCGTTGTTGATAGTGTCCTAGACTTTTTAGGAGGGGACGATGAAGAGGAAGAAAAACCAAAACCTAAAAAACGCCGTACTCGCAAGAAAAAGTCTGAATAGTAAGTAGAGGTAAGCAATGGCTAATATAAGAGTTATCCCATTAGAGGAAGACACTACTACCCTAGAACAGTTGGCCATACTCAATACTCTAATATTGAAAAACCCAGAAAGTTCTTTATGGGTAAAAAATTCAGAGGGTGATTTAGTGGTAGGATCTGCATTCTTTTCTAGATCCGGTAGCTGGGCCACTAAAATAGCTACCGACACTGTAGATACTCCACCACTAGTAGAGTGGAAGTATGACGCTACCGCAGATAATGATGCTGTAGTATCCATCACTAACGATGATTCCAGGGCTAATCTTCGAGTAGGCAACTTAGAGGTAGTGCCCATACCTTCTGATAATTTTCCAGATACTTATTGGGTCAGAAATGGCCAAGACATAATACCTAGGAGTTAATTATGGCTACACCTAACATAGTACCTCAGAATACAGCTGAGGGTAATATAGGTAGACACGGACTTAGATGGGCTACTGTAAGCTCTGATAGTCTTAGTTCTGCTCAACTTAAATTAGTTAAAGACCTGCAAGCTGCTCAAGAAGAATTTACTACTTTATCTGTAGATGCTAATGGAGATATTACAGTAGATAAAGGAACAGGGGCTGTGGTTATAGCTACAGCTACCGAAATAGCTAATCTTCAAACAGCGATTGATAATATACAAGCAGGACAAGTAGATCTTGGAAACTCTAACATACAGGATTTAGGTAATGTTACTATAGCTAACATAGCTGATGGGCAGATCTTAGCCTGGGATGCTGGGGAGAGTATTTTCAGTCCTGTAGCCCCTCAAGCAGGTCCTGCAGGAGCTGACGGTGCTGCAGGAGTAGATGGTACTGGCTTTACTGGTGGTAGCTACGATGCTAACAACGGTACAGTTACCTTTACCTCTGATGATGGATTAGGTTTTGCTACTGGAGACTTAAG
>Ga0070746_10001925_pt1 | contig 12343 bp, 13 predicted proteins | sample VirMetDEL_Mar_21_FD_77016 | JGI IMG/M metagenome (GOLD analysis project Ga0070746, IMG submission 77016) | Aqueous microbial communities from the Delaware River and Bay under freshwater to marine salinity gradient to study organic matter... | ecosystem: Environmental > Aquatic > Marine >... | reverse complement strand
TATGTGAATGCGGTGTATATTATACACATAGTCATAAAAAAAGGCACGAACGAACTAAAAAACATATAAATAATTTAAAATCTCTCTAATATCTTCTCCTTGGTGGAATAGGTGGTGGTTTTCCTTTTTTCTGTAAAGATTTCGGTAGTGTTGTTGGTATGGGCGGTGGTTTTCCTTTTTTCTGTAACGCTTTTGGTAGTGATTTTGGTAGAGGTGGTGGTTTTCCTTGTTTTAATAAATCAATGGTTTTATTTGTATTTCTAACATATTTTATCATGCCTTGTTGTAATCCTATTGATGCTACATCCGCATTTGAGTCTTCTAAATTAAATATTCCTTCTGTTGTTGAATATTCTATTTTATGTTTTTTTAAAAACTTTTCATATTGACTTAAAAGACTACCGAATTTTTTCATCATTTTTATTTGACCTCTTCCTAATTCTGCATTTGTCGCATTTTTATTTTTTATAAGTTTATCTATTTTTTTTTTAAGTTTTTCCCATGATGTATTTATTTTTACTAAAAATTTCATAATTTTTAATTCTTCCTTTTCTTTTGGTGTTTTTATCTGTAATTCTTCCCCTTTTCTAACTCTAACCTCTTTGCGTTCTTGTTGCTTTGCTTCCTTTGGTGTATCAACAACAAAAACATCTTGAACTTTATTATCGTATAGTTTTGCTGGAATGTCTTCTGCTATTAGAGGTGTATTTGGGTCTATAAAAATATCTTCATCAATTTCTAATAAATTATTATCGTCAAACATATCTTTTTCTTCTTTTACTAAAATAATGTATAAAAAGTCAGTTAATTTTAACCGTTTCATAATTGCTTCTTTTGCTTTTTTAACTGCTTTACTACCTTTCCATTTTATCGTGGTTTTGTTAATGCTGTGATTTTTATCCTTAATCCATTTATTAAAACTTTTAAATGGTTCCTTATCATTATTAAGTGATGCTTGTGAAGTAAGTGCTATAAGTCTTCCTCCAACATCTAACATGCCGAATGCTCTTTTTACAAAATCAACATCCCAAACATCTCGCTTAAATAAATTTGGAAAATTTGTTCTTCTTAAATGAAATGGTGGATTCATTAAAACATAATCATATTTTTTTGGTGGGACAAATTTCAAAAAATTTCCTTCATTCATTAACCTAAAATTATCAGTTTTAGTATATTCTTTTAAAATTTCTCTATTTTCTTGCTTGAATTCAACAGCATCTATTAAATAGAATTGCTTACCTTCTCCCATCCTTTCTAATAATGGTTCAATTAAAGCACCATTGCCCGCCGTTGGTTCTAATATTTTCAAATTATCTCGTTTATCTCCTTCTAATCCTACTTTTTTAATCATTTCTCGTGCTACATCTGGCGGTGTAAAATATTCTTGAAATCCCGCAAGTAATTGTTTTTCTAATGCTTTCTTTTTCTTATCGCTTGCTTCTTGTAATGTTTTAGTTAAATTTTCTTGTAATGCATCGCCATTTTTTTGAACTCTTCTCGCAAAAGAAGCAATACCTTCGCTAAATAATTGTTTCCTTATAGCGTCGTTTTCTGCTGGTGTAATTTCTCGCCCTTTTTGTTCTTGTAATTCATTAACTTTAATCATGTATTTTTGTTCTAATGGTGATATGCATTTTTCAATAGTATCTGTTTCAGTATCTAAAATTCCTACAAAATTATTAATAACTATTTGTTTTGCTTTACTTCTAACAAGCATATATAAATCCACTGCTGGTTTTTTCTGTGATAATTTTAAAGTTTCTGCTTGTTTTTTCTCAACTGCGAGTCTATCATGTTGAACTTTCGCCCACGCCTTCCTCCTATCTTTCATTTTCAATTTCATAACCTCTTGGACTGACATACTTTCATCTTTTTTAATATAATTATCAATAGTTTTATCTTGCAACATAATTGACCTTTCTGTAATTTTATTATGTTTAATATTGAATTTTCTATCAGTTGTTTTTTTATAAAGTTCATTTATTTGAAGAAATTTTTCTAATAAAATATCCCATTGTGGTTTCTTAAATTGCCCTATCATATTTTCTATAATTGGTTTGTCAGTTGGTTTAACAATAACCATTCTATAAATATTTACGTGTTGTTGGTCTTTTGGTAAATGTGTATGACTTCTATACCTAACCGCACGTGCTACAATTTGTTGAATAGCACTTTCATTCCACGCACCATCCATTAAAACCATAGCATTAGTTCCTATTAAATCAACACCTTCCGCCGATGCTTTCGTAATCAATAAAATATTTACGTTATATTCTTCTGGGTCATCTGGGTCTATTCCTATTTTTCTTACTTTTTTTCTATATCCTTCGTCATCTGGAACGAAATGATTAAATCTATTTTTTGATATTTCTTTACCAACTGCATTTTGTCTGCCAGTAATTTCAGCATAAGACATGTTAATTTCATCTAATCTATTTTTCAATAATAAAATACCATTTTCTAAATAAGTTGTATAAATTACAATTTTTTGATTTGGTTTTATTAAATCCATTACAAAATTTACTTTTGAATTATTAACACTTCTAAAAGCATTACTAATTCTTCTTACTCCATTAAAAAACGCTGTTTCACTTGCTTTGTCACTATTTTCTAATTTATAATATTGTTCTAAAAATTCTTTATCCATATAAATTGGAACTAAACTTTCTCTTTTTTCTGGAAAATCGCTACTAACTGGTAAAGCAAATTTAGAAATAAGACATTGAAAATAATCCTTCCTTTGATTTTTAGAAGATGTAATATTATAAAATGTGCTTTCGTCCAATGGGTCAATACCCTTTGTCATTGCTATTAAATTTTCTAAATCATATAAAACATTAATAAAAGGTGTAGCAGTTAAAAGCAATACTTTTTTTGCTTTTTTAGCACAATGTTCTAATATTTTATAACCTTTTTTATTTGTTTTTGCACCAATATCAGTCATTTCAACTTCACCGCTTTCAGTTTGAACTGGTTTCCCTTCTAATTGTATAAAGGTTCTAAAATTATGTGCCTCGTCTATTATCATTAGTGCTCCGTCGCAATCTACACCGTGTCTAAAATATCTATCATATGTATAAAATTTATACCTATTATCACGAATATCTAACCCATACTGAACCATACCAAATATAAAATTTTGTAATGTAGCAGATGGAGTAATAACGAATACTTTTTGATTAGGATTATATCTTAAAAATGCAGATGAAGTAGCAACAGCAGTAAGAGTTTTACCAGTTCCCGTTCCATGAAAAAGAATGGCACCACGAGCATCACTATTTATAAATTTCATTAAAAACCCTTTTTGATGTGGTTGTAATTTTATAGTGTCTTCTTTGTCTGTTTTTGGATTGTAAAAAGTCCCTTTTGCTGTTGTTATATCTACTACATCTTTTTTCTCTTCTTCTTCTAAAAAAACTTCTTGTTCTTTTTCATCATATTGTTTTTTACCACCACTATAAAGTGCTATTGGATTTTTTGCTTTTGGTTGTCTTTTCACTTTTAATTTTACATTTTCTTGCTTAATTCTTTCATTTTCTTTTTTCAAAATTTCATTTTGTTTTATAATTTCTTGAATTTCTTCCATTGATAATGCTCCACTCATTTTTGTATATATTAATAGTGTATAAAAAATTTATTCAATATGTCTCGCAGATATTGAAACAAAATTAGTAACAACATTAAAATCAACAGAAGGACTTACTGCACTTAATCTAATAGATACAATACCACCAACATCCATATAAACAGTAGCAGAAGCATTTAATTCATGAGAACTGCTCGTTAGTGCTAAATTAGTAGTTCCCATAGTTGAAAGTTGAATTCTTCCAACTTTCCCTACTGGCATCATCATTCTTATTGCGTCAGCACTACCAGAAACAACTGCAACTTTTACACATAAATTTATTTCGTATAATCCTTCTTGCAAAATATTAAAACCAGCAAAATTTAATGAAAAATATTCAACGTTATAATTTTCTTCTGCGAAAGGAAGCGTTTGTGAAACATTCACGGATGCTGGAAATGCTGGTATATTTTCTGCTGGACCATTTGCATTTGATGCTGGGTCACTTGAACGAACTGCTTTTTTATCAGCACTCGGAGGGGTGGGAGTTGGGTTTTTAACTTCTAATGTTTCGCATACCATATTATTACATGTGACATCATTGCAACCGATATTCATCCATTCTTTAATACTCAATGTTGTAAATTTATTCAACGACATCGTTTTATATAATAAGTAAATATATTTTTTTGAAAAAAAAAAAATATCTATATTATATATAAATCTTATAAAATGACAACTGACGAAGAAACCGAGGAACAAAGATTAACAAGAGTAAAAGAAACTTTAATGCGTCGCTTGAATGAATATGATTTTAGAGACGATGGAACATTAAACGATTTAGAATATGACGATTATGAGGAATATGAGGAAAAACAACCACCACTACACCATAAAGAAGAAAAACAAGAATTAGAAGGAACAATAACAGAACAACCAATAGAAGAACAACCGATAGAAGAACAGCAAACCGAAAAGGAACAACTGGACGAATATGAAGAAGATGAAAAACGAGTAGAGGATATTTTTAAATATAAATATTTTTATGATGATGTTAAGGAATTAGACCAATATTTAGAAAGTAGTGAAGATGAAGAAGAAGACGATGATATTATTGAAATGGATATTAAAAAATCACCAAGGAAAAATATAAAAATAAATAGAAATGAAATAAGAAAAATGAAAGAAGAAAAAAAAAAAGAGAAACAATTAATAAAAGATGTAATAAAAGAAGTAAATAATACATTGGACGATTTTAAATATAATATTAATTTAGTTTTACAAAATGCAACAATAGAGAAAAGAAAAAAAGGACTTACCGATAATGATAAAAATAAACTTATAGATTATCATAATAATGAAAGAAAAGAAACAGAAGAAACTATATTATATATGGTTGAAGAGTTGCCGATAGGAATGGATTTAACCGAAAAACAATATGATAAAATTGATAATGTATTTGAAAAGATTTTAAAAAAAGTTTCAAAAATAATTGAATAATTTTACAACCATTTTAATTCTACACTTTTATTTTTCTCAATAAATTGTTTCTCTAATATAAAACATTTAATACATATATCATTAATAATTCTTTTATATGTTATATGTTCGTATTCTACTAATAAAGGACACTTTAATTTTTCTATATATTTTTTTTTACATTTTATACATGTAAATTTTTTTTCTCTTAAAAATAATGAAATAATTTTCATTTTATATTATTATCTAATGTAATAATATAAAACAATGGTGGAAGTAATTACGGGAAATGATACACCTATGTTATTTATGGGAGACCCTAAACTTTTAACAGAGGACGATTTGAGAAAAAGCAACAAAAGAAGGAGGATAGAGCAATCAGCATTAACACGATACGGAAATATGGCGATTGCACTAAAAGGAGCACCTTATACTGTATCAAGTGAAACATTAATGAAAAGGCAAAAATTAAATGAAAATATGAATGCTTAATTTTTTTTCTAATCTTTATATATAAAAATACGAAAAAAAAACAAAAATTAAAAAATACTCGTATATAATATATACAATGCTTTCATTAAAAAAAGGAGGAATTAAAATAGGAATAATTAAAGGGGGTCGTTATGATAAAAGAGTATTATTTTTACATGATAAATATACGGATGATGAAAAGGAGATGAATTTTGAAATACCAGACAATGGTATATTACAACCATTACCACATTCAGCAAAAGACCAAATTGAGATAATGTATGTTTCAGCACCAACTGGTGCTGGTAAATCATATTTTTCAGCACAATGGGTAAAACAATATTTAAAAAAATACAAAAATAATGAATTTTATTTATTTTCTTCTGTAAATGAAGATAAATCATTGGATAAATATGACCCAGTTAGAATAGATATAACAGAAGACATTTTAAACGACCCAATACAACCAGAAGAACTCGCAGATAGTGTGGTAGTATTTGATGATGTTGATACTATAAGAAATCCATTAATTAAAAATTATGTAGCAAGATTTAGAGATTTTTTATTGGAACAAGGAAGACATTCAAATATAAATATAGTAGTAACCTCACATGTATTTATGGATAATCACAATACAAAACGAATTTTAAACGAAGCAACATCAGTATGTTTTTTCCCTCGTGGAGGAGGTGGTAAATATCACATAAAAAGATTTCTAAAAGTTTATGGTGGTCTTGAAGACGACCAAATAAAAAAAATATTTAAATTAAAATCTCGGTGGATATGCTTTTATAGAACATATCCAAATTACATAATGCATGAAAAGGGGGCGTATATTATACATGATGAATATGATAAATAAAATACTATTAATTAATATACAAATGGATATTATTTTATTAAAAAGTCCTAAAAAAACTAAAAAATATCGTGTAATAGTTGGAGGTAAAAATATTGATTTTGGTGCAAAAGGATATAGTGATTATACCATTCATAAAGACAAAGAAAGAATGAAACGATATTTATTAAGACATAAAAAAAATGAAAATTGGAAAAAAACTGGTATAATAACTGCTGGTTTTTGGTCTCGTTGGTTATTATGGAATAAACCAACAATGAAAGAAAGTATTAAAAATATTGAAAAAAAATTTAAAATAAAAATCACAGCATTTAATATATAATGCAAAATATTATTAAAAATGCTGAAAAAAAAGATTTATCAAACGAAGATATTTTAAGAATTACAAAAGGAAAAGTAAAAATTATAGAATATAAAGAATTACATAATGCTACAAGTTTAGAACCATTTTTGGAACCTTATGGAAGTTTAGTAATTCTTTATGAAACAAGAGAAGGATATGGTCACTGGGTATGTTTGATAAAAAGAGGTATTAATAGTCTTGAATTTTTTGACCCTTATGGGTTCAAAGTTGATGAGGAATTAAACCTTATAAATGAAATGCATATTAGAAGAAATTCAGAAAATCAAATACAACCACATTTAACAGCATTAATACAGAGCGGAGGATATAGAGTTAGTTCAAATTTAACAAAATTACAAAAATTTAAGAAAGATGTAAATACATGTGGCAGATGGGTTGCACTTCGTATATTATTGAAAAATATGAGTATTGAAAAATTTACGAAATTATTATGTTGTAATAAAAACGGTGATGCGGATTGGTATGTTTCGGCATTAACATATTTTATGTAAATTTTTTAAATAAATTTTATATTTGTTTAATATATAAAACAATGAATAAACCAGACAGATTTAGAGACCCAGATGACACAGTTTATTATAATATTACTTTAAGAAACCCAGAAGCATATAACATAGATGCTAAAATAAATGATACAAGAGTTCAAACAATTTTGGATAATCCCAGTCAGTATGAATTAACTGTTGCTCGTTTTTCAATACCCGCTTATAATATTCCAATAATGTTTTATAGAGATGATATGAGCATTTTATTTGAATATGATGGCGCTTTTATACAAGAACCTCTATCATTTATACCAAATGAAGAGGTGCAATTATATGGACGTGATACAATATGGAGTTATTTAGAAATGGTAGAAATGCTTAATAATACAATGGTAGATTTATACAACCAAATGAAACTTGCAAAACCATTAGTTCCAAATTTAGCACCACCATTTTTTAGTTTTGATAATAAAACCAATTTATTGTCTTTATATACTGATGATACATATGCGAGTTCTAATGGTGTTAATACTATTAAAATTGTTATTAACGAAAGAATACAACGACTAATGCCGACATTTAGATATGTTTCTGGGTCGCCTCTACCGCCATTTTTAAATTATAGATTTGTTATAGAAAAAAATAATTTTAATCAAGTTGATATTGGTGGAGTAAATTATTTAAAAACAGAACAAGATAGTGAAACCACTTATTTATGGAGCGAACTCCAAAGCGTCCAATTTGAAACAAATGCTATACCAGTTAATCCAGAATTTTTATCAGCACAAAATAATCAAATACGTAGAATTATTACAGATTTTGAACCAGAAAAAGGAAGTGCTTCAAGACAAACAATTCAATTTTTTCCACAAGGCCCACTACGCTATTATGATTTACTATCAAAATATCCATTGCGAGAAATAGACTTATCAATATTTTGGGAAGATAGAGACGGAGGAACATATCCTATTAAAATATCAAACGGAGATGTTTTAACATGTAAATTAAAATTTAGAAAAAAAATGTTTAGACATTTAAAAGATGTTTTTGACGATGAAACAACATAATTTTTTATGTATGTTTATAATATAATAATGTCATTAAACAAATTAAAAAATTCTCAATTAGGATTGGATATAGGTTTAGAAATTGGATGCAATAATTTAGTATGTAATACAATGGAATGTGGTAATATGTCAATGCCAACTGGTGCTAATATAGAAGCACATGATATAAATGTTGCTAATAATTTAGATGTTTTAGGTGATGCTGTTCTTGCTGGTAATAATTATTCAACACCAGATTTAGGGCAACCGAATTATTCACTTCATACTGATGGTAATGGGGCGTGTTTTTGGTCGCCAGATGATACTGGCGGTGCTGGAATTACTTACAATGGAGTTCCACCAACAGTAAGCGGACAATTGCTTAAATTTTCTTCTGTTGATGGAACAACAGCAGAACAATCAACATATACAGAAACAAATATAGCAGATAATATTAGTGATATTGGTGATTTAAAAACAAATAAATTAAATATAGATGGGACAAATTCTATGACTGGTAATTTAGATATGGGTTTAAATTCAATATTAACTAATAATATTAATGAAAAAACATTAGATAATGGTGTTGTTGTTGATGGTGTTATTCTTAAAGATGGTCTTGTTGATGGTGTTGATGTATTTCAATTAGAAACTGATTATAATTTAAACATAGACCAAAGTGTTAAAACAACTGCATCACCAACATTTAATGATTTAAATTTGAATGGAGAAGTTAAAATGGATAGTTATACAATTACAGATAGTGCTTCGCATTTAATTTTTTCAAAAAATAGTAATTCACAGTTTGATATGTTTGAAGGTATTACATATTTGAGACAAGCATATACGGATATAAATTCAGCAAGCATTTTTTTTGAAAGAGCAAACGGAAACATAGCAACACCAACTGCTCTAACTAATGGTGATTACGTAGGAAGAACTTTTTATAGTGCTTACAATGGAACTTCATATGACCCAGTTGCTAAAATAGAATGTCAATGCACTGAAAATCAAACACCAACTAATGCTGGTGGTAGTTTATTATTTTCAGTTGTTAATGTTGGAGAAACAGCATTTACACAAAAATTAAAAATTGGTGAGGATTTGGAAATTAAAAACTGTAAAGTTTCTATTGGAATTGCACCAAATAATTATATACTCCCAGATACTTCTGCTGGTGCTGTGTCTGGTGATGTTCTCGTATATGACCAATTTACTAAAAATGTTTCATTTAAATCCCCATCTGGTTATATCCTCGGTCTAGGTGGTAATATGGGTGCTTCTCCAAAACTCGCAGAAGTTTGGGGAGATGCTAATCTTGCTACTAATAATGTATTGGGATATGATAATCAATTCGTAGTTCCAGTTAATTCAATCATCCAATATATGTCCTATAATACACAAAATGGGGACGCAACATCGCAAATGGAGTTATTAATTAATGGAGCAATAGACCAAACATTTTTACTTGCTGGTGGAAGTGGAGTTCATACATTCGCACCAGTTAGTTTAGTTGCTGGTACAAAAATAGCAATTCGTCATACTGCTGTTGGGACAAATATCGGTTCTGCAAATTTTAGTGTGTATATGGTATAAATATATCATATTAAAAAAAAAAATGTTAATTAATATAATATGTTAAATAAAATGTTTATAAAATGTAAAATAGAGAAAAAAAAAAATTTATTTGTAGCAACAATGACATACAGTTTTTACGGTATGTATTACTACAACGAGATAAAAGTTTATGAAACATTAGAAGATGCTGAAAAAGCGTTATTGTGGGAGAGGTGTAGTGGTTTAATATCTTATAGTGATGGTGATGATAAAAAAACTTAAATATTAAGTATTTCTTTTATTAATTCTTTCTTGGACTTTTCTTTTTTTTTCTTCAATATCAAAAGTTTTTTTTTCGTTATATGTTTCTTCAATAAATTTTTTGACATCATCGGCAGTAAATTCTTGTTCTTTTTCTTCTTCTGTAAAAACTGTATTATTTTCTAATTCTTCTAAAACTTCTTCTAATTCTTCTTCCAGTTTTTTTTCATTTTTTTCATTCATTTCATGTAATAATGATATACAATCTTTTTCATTTAATAATGTTTTTGTTTTATCAACAACATCAACATTATTTAATTTTAATTTACTTTTTTTTACTTGCGTAAGCATTTCGTGACGTTTTTTTATATCTTCATCACTCGGTGAATAATCTATTTCATATCCTAAATAATAATAGAGTGTATCCCAATATGACGACATTTTCACAGTTTATATAATAACATTATAAAATTTTCGTGAATTACTAAAATTTTTTTATATTGTTAATATATAAACCAATTAATTATGCAATCCATTAGAGTTTTAGAACCACGTGTGGATATTAAACATGACAGCGAAATTAATCATATCGTTCTGCAAGGAGCATTGCGAGTAACAGAACAAGTAAATGTAGCAGATAGTGCTGATATTAATCAAGCACTTTGGACAGTTTATCCACCATCACCAGATACTATTGTAGATAGATTATTTTTAGTTAGAATGTATTTAGATGTTGTTTCTACTGGTGGCGATTTTCAAGTTGGAACTAATGATGCACCTCGTCAATTTCCTCTTACAGCATCTACTGACGTTTTAACCGTCCAAATTAATGGCGAAAGTATTTCTGATAATGTTGGTGATAAAATTCACGCATTTTTGTGCTATGGAAACTGCGCACAAGACCGTAATAGAACGTGGTCGCTTACTACATCGCAACCAGACCAATATCAAAATTATAGCGATTGGACGACCTACGGAAGTGCTCGTAATGTTCTTGCTGAATATGGTGAAAATTCATTAGAAACCCCTCGGGGTGGATTTTCGTATGAAGTGATTGCACCAAATCACCTTCGTTATACAATTGTAGAACCTCTTATGATGTCTCCATTTTATAATGGTTTGGGGCATCAAGAACAAGGTTTTGTTAGAGTAAATCAAATTAACATTGCTTACAGATGGAAACAAGCATTTAAAACATTTTGGTCTCATTCTTCTGCTGGGGCACCTATCACAGATGTCACCGTCTCGTTGAGTGATGGAAGACGACCAGAATTGCTCGTGTCATATCTTTCACCAGATTTAACACAACCAATTCCACGACTTCAAACACTTCCTTACCATAAATCACAAGATTATATTAAAGCGGTTCCATCACTTCTTGCTGGTGAATCACGAAAAATTTATACCGATACTATCAGATTATCTCAAATTCCTCGTCAATTATATCTATTTGTTAGACGGTCTCGTGCTACATCAAATTTTGAAACTGCTGATAGTTTTTGTAGAATTGATGGAATGAGCGTTCAATGGAATAACGAGAGCGGACTTTTGAATAATTCTACAACACAGCAACTTTATGAAATGTCTCGTAGAAATGGTTGTAATCTATCATGGACGCAATGGAATAAGCACCGTGGGTCGGTTGCTTGTATTGAAATGGGTAAAGATATTGGACTTTTGGATAATGAAAGTGCTGGTTGTCGCGGACAGCACGTCATTCAAGTAACATTGGATATTACCAATCTTTCTGGTAATGTTTTTGAAGGTGAATTGTATTTTTGCACTATTATGCAAGGAACTTTTCAAATTGCTGAAAATGTTGGTAGAGCAACATTAGGAGGTTTAACAAATGAAATGGTTATGGAAAGCAGACAACCATCACAACCTCACATGGATTACGCTCATATGAAATCTTTGACTGGCGGAGGTTTCTTTTCGTCTCTAAAATCATTCGTTAATAAACTTGCACGAGGAGTGCAACGAGGAGCACAAGTAGCACAGAAAGTTGCTCCCGCGATGACTGTTGCTTTCCCAGAACTCGCCCCTTTCACTTCTCAATTAGGTAATATTGAAAAAGTTGCGGGAGGTGTTAGAGGTCTATCCGGAGGACGCCTCTCGGGGGGTCGTATGAGAAGACGATAATTCCTCTAAACTTTCTTTAACTGGAACTAAATCTTCAATACTACCAATAATATATAACAAATCTTTTTTAATAATTGTTGTATTAAATTTTTTAAAATATCTCTTATCATTTAT
>Ga0070746_10001923_pt1 | contig 12349 bp, 29 predicted proteins | sample VirMetDEL_Mar_21_FD_77016 | JGI IMG/M metagenome (GOLD analysis project Ga0070746, IMG submission 77016) | Aqueous microbial communities from the Delaware River and Bay under freshwater to marine salinity gradient to study organic matter... | ecosystem: Environmental > Aquatic > Marine >... | reverse complement strand
GACAAACCGTAACCTTAAGAGTAGCTTTACTCGCCTACTGTAAGCGCGCGAGAAAGAGCAACTGCGGTATTAATGATGTCGATATTTGTACCACCACCGTTTCCACCGCCACCATTGGATGTATTGCAGCATCCACAGCGCTGAGAAATTTGATCTACGGTACGAGCGGTCTGTAGTTCACGCTCTGCCTCGTTAAGCTTCTGAGCTTGGTTGAGGGATTCGATGTCATTAACGCGATCAAGGATACGTTGCGTGTTAGCTACGCCCTGAGCTACGAGAACATTGGTCTGGTTGCAGATAGCTGCATCAGTTGCGGCAAACCCAGCTTGAGTCGTATTGATAATATCCTTCTGACCCAATTGGATAGCGCAGCAACATTCGGCAAGCTTTGAAGCCAAGCTCTGGAATCCAAGCTGATTCTCAAAACCGCTTTGAGCGATCTGAGTTTGAATATCGCCTTGCCCATCGCGAACACGAGCTATACCTGCATTAACAGCAGTAACTATATCGCGTTGACCGTCTGCATTACGAGCTTCCGCATCGGAAATATCCTTAGCGAGAGTCACAGTCTGGCGACCTTGACCTTCAAGAATATTATCGAGTTGAGTAGCATTCGCTGCGTTAGCGATTTGACCTTGAACACCTTCGATTTGACGAGAGGTATTAGCCTGACCACTTAGGACTAGCTCCTTAGTGCTTTGTACGTCACTAGCAGTAGCGCCTTGGAGTGCAGCAGAGCCGCCTTGTGCATTATCTCCGAATAGTCCTCCATTTCGAAGAAACGCCAAGAGGATCAAGTAGATAAATGGATTGTTATTCCATGAATCGTTATTACCGTTATTACCAGCGAGCATCCCCGCTACTAGAGGGTTCATACCCCCTGAAGAATCGCCTACGTTAATTGTAGGCATTTTCATTCCATCGTATTCCATTTATTTTTAGTTGGTTAATAGGTTATTGTCTATAAACAAGAACAGTCCCAACTAAGCGCTGGTAGCGCGCTGTGTAAAATACAACTAAAGCTTACAAGGCATTTCCTATAATCGTTATCGGTTCAGCGATTTTTATACTTAGCCCAAGGGTTAAATGCAGTGGGTCTAGTAGTGTTCATTCCCGTATCAGGCATAGGAGGATTAGGTTGAGCAGGAGGAGGCTGAGCGTTATTTTGGTTAGCCGCTGTCATAATAGAAGGGTCTGGCTGTACCATCTGAGTGTTATTTATAGATGATATAATATCATCCTGCTCAAAGGTCATCTGACCATTCGTAAGCGTGGAATGTACGGAATTCAAGTGACTCTTGAATATCTGCATCGGGTCATTCAATAAAGCGGGGTTGATCTGCTCCTCCACTTTCTTAGCCTGTCCATTTACTACGAAACTAGTGCTTATAATCCCACTGGTTTGGCCTGTAGTTGTTATCTGGGTTCGGAAGGTGTGAGCTACATCTTTAAAGGCGTTTATTTTAGTCATGCTATTATTGGTTAGTGGTTTCATCGTCCCCTTTATTGGTTTCGACATCTACTGCGTCATCCCACTCCCCTCTAATACCACTTGCCATAGTATCCACTGCTGTTATCAATTCGGATTTGGCTCGGATCTCCGCAGCCGCATCTATCTTCTTAAAAAATCGTACCGTCTCCGCAAAGTCTGCGTAAGATAGGAAGGGGATCGTAAGCTTCCCAGTATCGACTTCGAATTCTCCCGTGCCTGAATTGTTCTCAGGCACAGAGCTGCCGATCCATTTTGTGCGTATATGAATCATGGTTAGGTTAATAGGACAGCTAATACCTACCTACAAACTCACCCTACGCAAGCTATAATTATTATCTATCTACCGATTTTAACTAGAGATCTTCGAGCAGAGCCAGCTAATTGGTCAGCCCTCTCGTTATGCTCGTTCCCATTATGACCTCTTACCCATCGGAATCTAATAGCATGGCCTAGTGAAGTTCTAATATTCTTCGCCGCGATTATCTCTTGAATCAACTCCTTATTCCCTACTGGCTTACCAGTTGCAGTGATCCAGTTATTACGCTCCCACCTCGGCCACCACTTCGTTAGTACGTTTACGCAGTATTGGCTATCAGAGTATATCGTAGCCATGTAAGAACGCTTAACATTGCACTTAAGAGTTTTTATTGCCTCTAGAATCGCCGTAAGCTCCATCTCATTAACGGTAGTATTCCACTTAGGCCCCATCTTCTCCTTCCGCACTTCGTCCTTCCATATCAATCGGAAAGCCCATGCCCCAGAGCCATCTTTGTAAGAAGATGATCCATCAGTGAATATCTTTATCTTATCCCAGTCTGGTCTCATTAGAACTGAAGCTTTCTTTTTCTCTTAGAACTCATCTGCGTAGAGTCAGCTATTAAATTATCACCTTTTGCGATATACTCAGGAACTTTACCATTAGATATAACCACATCTCTACTGGTAATTCCAAACTTCTCTCGGTACGCTGCTTTTGTCATATCATCGCCTACATATTGCATACCCCATAAAGTAAGAGGTGGGACTTCATCTTCCCATGTAAACTGATAACCATTAAAAACGAATACCACTTTAGTAGTTCCCAACCCAGCTCTACTAGTAATTGATTTTACAGTTACGTTAGGTAACGCTGTATTTATTGCTATTATATCACCCCAGAACACGTTTACTAAATGTATCGTGTTCATGGTATATACACCCTCTAATTCAAAGGTAACTTCGATATTATTGTTCTTTACTACCTCACATAGCGTTATGAGAGATTCTAGTAATGTATAGGCTATTTTCATTTCTTTTGCTTTCTTGTTCTCACCCGAATATGGGGTAAAATTTTTCGACCCGTCTCTATCTTGGGCTGCTCCTTTATATCGGGGAACATGCAGTACATGATAGTAGGGTACTCGGTTATTGATTCATTTTTTAAAGTGTCCCCGTGTATAACTACGGCAGGTACAGCCAATAGGGAGAGCTGTATATAGGTCATTCTAACGCATCTAAGGTCCAAGTCTTGAGCTTGAACAAAATAATGCCTAGGGCCAAATCCCTGCCCCTTTAACTTGCTTACCATAGATATTACCATCCCTCCACTACCGCAACAAGGCTCTGAGATCCTAAGCCTATTATTATCATTAGGAGTATGCTCCTGCATCAATAGAGAGGTTATCACGCTATTTAAAGTAGGAGGGGTGAAGAACTGGCCCACATATTTATTCTGCATTTCGGTATGCTCTAGTATAGGCCCTAAGAAATCCGAATGATTATGCGTTAGATACCAAGATAGAATCCCCATAGCCTCGGCGTATTTCTTCCAATTCTTGGCCTTCTTTTGTCTTTCTATTACCTTCCCCTCTAACTCATGATCTATGCTGCCTGTTGTGAACTGGTTATGCGCTTGCAGAAAGGAGGAGCTGCCTAGGAATAGGAAGTTATTAAATATCTGATTGAACTCCGTACCATATGGCTCCGCTTGCTCAAGGGTCTTATAAAATTGATAACCCTCTTCATGCTTAAAATTAGATCTATCAATCCTCATCTTCGAATACTATCTTTCCTTGAATAATTTTGAACCGATTCCCCCTATCGACCTCATCAAGATCGGGACAGCGAACTATATCCTCTTGATTCACTTTATAAACTTGATGAAACAGAACACTATGGTCGAAGAGTATATTCCACTCCGCAGGATCGTCAGTAGGTACGTAGCAAGTTATAGCAGCCCAATAGTCTGGAGAATCTGGATAGATTCTAGATCGCTTATAGATCTTACGAGCTAATAGCACTGCTTTAGCGATAGTGGTAAAGTCCCGAATAGCCGAGACTTTACCTGATACCTCTAACCTGAATACTTGTCCCATTTCTTATTTAGCTTCTGGTACTCTTCAGCGAATTTATCTAGCTTAGCGCTCTTCCTGCTTTTCTGATTAAGTTTCTCCCTCCTGTCTTCCCATTTGGTCTTAAAGCTCTTCTCTAGAGCGTCCTCCAGTTGCTTCTTAGCATCTAGTTTATTTTGATCGGCATACCGATCCCCAAGTTTCATCTTACGGATTCGCTTCATTTTGAAACTGGTTTCAAAAATTAGTCAGTCTTTTCTTCTAGCCTCGCAGCTAACTCGTCTGCGATATTCTCGAACTTATCCATTATATCCTTTGCGCAGTGCATTGCTGACATTGGATCGAAATAGAGAGTGCAGTCTCGAACGCTATGATCCTCTAGCTCCTTATCCCCTTTCACGTTCATCTCAATGCCTACATTAACGTAAGCTTCACTGAGTCCCTTAATCCTTTTAAGAAGCTCATGCAGCCCCTTAGGAATAGCATCCTCAATATTAGGGAGGCTGATTCTATATGTGTCCACAGTCCATACTCTCTTCTTTGAAGGCATTGCCGCAGTCTCTACCTCGGTTTCTACCTCAGTCTCCTGATGATGAATCAAGGTATGATCTAGAAAAGGCAGAAGCTCTTCTGGGAAGTGGACAGGCGATTTATTATTTTCTGGGTTATTCATATTTAGTCAATTTATAGGTATAAAATTTTTCGTCAAGTAATAAAATTAAAAAAAAGACCGATACCCCCATCTGAGAATATCGGCCTAAGTACCAGAAAATATGAACTAGCACTACTAAGTTCTAAAAGATTTTTTGTCAAGTATTATTTCTAGCTGGCTGGAGGTATGTACTAAGTAAAACGTATGCTTCGCTTTGACTCATATTTTCAGAAGCTGATAACGCTCTTACTGCGGCCCAGAATTCATTAGCGTGTATGACTTTATATTTTTCTTCTTTTTTCTTAGTTCTTCTAGGCTTCGCAGTTATTACTATAGGCTTTTTATATAAGCAATTCTCCCCAATAGTTATTGCACGTACTCTTGCCATACTTCTTCGGGTAAAGGTAATAGTGTATTTTCACAAGCTTCGGGGGTAAGCCCCACTGTATTATACATAGTGGGTAAAAAAGCATCTTCCACTGTAAAAGAAAAAGAAGCGCACCTGTCTATAGTTATGATAGATGAGGTAATGTCTCGCACTACCCATATATCTCGATGCACTATATGATAGACCTTATCACCTTCTTTTAGTCCCTCAATTATTGATATAGTATCGCTAGTCGGTAAAGTTCTGTCTAGTATTAAAGAGGTCAGCACATACTCTAAATCAGCTTCAGAAGCCTCTACAATTATATCCTCGTTAAGGCCACCGTTGTGGCATTGTCTTGTATTATAATTTAGTATACAGGGGTTAAATATCATTACATCATTACCTGAATCGCTTAAATCCGAGTTGGCATGTCCCTCTACCGTGAATAGTTTTCGAGTATAGGGATGGTAAACCACCTGACCTAATTCTGATTCATTATAAATATCGGGCAGTCTTCCCCCGTCTCTGAATGGCATTTTAATAGCCCTCTTATCCTCCTCAAATACTTTAACTACTTGAGGCTTATACAAGCAGTTCCCTCCTATTGTGATTGCTCGTTTTCTTCCCATTCTTGCTTTTCCATTTTTATAAATCTACCGTCTTCCATCTCTCTTGCTTCTCTAATCCACATAGGGGAGGGAGAGAACTCATCTTCATTTACCTTAGTATATCCATACGCTGGCTTAGCAGTCTCTTCCAATAAACATAGATCGGGGGTAAGGTTAATCTTATAGACCCCTCCTGTCGCCTTGTGTACTACTACATCACCTACACTAAATTTACCTTTCACGTCGCCTCCCGTTCATCTCGATAACCTTGATAACGGCCACGCAGATAACTATCGGCCAAAATAGAGCGCACTTTATCACGCTATAAGCTATCTGAGATGCAGGCCAGCCTATGACCTCCCCCTTTAAAAGGAGGTGATCCACTACTGCTATACAAAGAAATAAAGCTACTCCTATTAGTATGTAAATTATCATATTTCCTAAACTCTTTAACTAATTTAAAAAGAGGGGTAGGTTTGTATCCCCCATCATGACATACTCTCCTACCCCTCTAAACTATCTATACTAAAGTCGAGTAGAATACACGCTTATACGGTTTCTGCAAGGACTGCGCCGAAATATCCTCTAACAAGACTCCAAACTCGTTAAGGGATAGCATTAGCTCCATAGGATCATAGTCATAGCGGCTTATAGCAAACTGCACTTCACTGAATAATCCTGTCCGAGAATGCTTAGGGCGAGTTATTAGGATCTCATCCTTACACTCTATAGGAGTGTGAAGAAAGCTATCGCTAAGAAGCTCGTAAAGCTTATCCTTGATTTCTAGGGCCTTACCTGAATCGGCAAGTATTTTTATAATTAGTGTATTCATCTAACATAAGGTTTGTATTCAATTTAGGGGTAAAAGATTTTTCGTCAATAATTATTTTAATTTTTCTTTAGAAGGTCATCCACCGCGATTATCCCTAGAACTATTGGCCAAGCTACTATCGCTATGGTTATCAGTATGGCTTTCTGCTTATAGGTAAGCCTAGTTAGAGGCCAGCTAGAGTCTGCGAAGAATACCCACAGCGAGAATATGAATAAAAGCCCCAGCATAGCGTAGATGCTAACAAGGGCTTCCCAAGATGGTATGCTCATTTTGAAACTGGTTTCAAATAAGCGGAAGCCCCGCCTTTATCCTAGCGAAGCTTACTACCTCTGGATTTCTAGCATGTTGGGCCGTGAATATGGGAGCTTGGCTGCGGAAGATCTCCGCTTGAGCCGCCACGTTACAGCATTTTAGAAATAAAGCCCTCGTATCCACTGGGGGGAACTTCGCTGTATTTGGCCTACAGCAAGGATCTAGAGGGGGTAGTACTGGTGCGCTGAATGCGTTAGAAGGTACTTTCGGTAGTGCATTAGCGGATGATGCTAATAACGGGTCTAGATTATAGTTACTACTGGAAGACCGTGGAACGACTACTCTAGGCGAACTATTAATAGATGCCGAGGTAGTCGGAAACGTAGTGCTTATACTAGATAAGCCACCGCTTTTACATGCTGTGCAAGCCATGATTTACTCCTTTGTTAAGTTAATAGGTAACACTACTCTGCTCAATAATTAAGTATGCGCAACTAATTAATTATTATGCGCAGAATCAGAAGCGCTATCTCTAACTATTCTCTTGGTTACTTTATCCGCGTATGCGTTTAGTGCCTTTCTCATAGTTTCAAGCTCTGCCTCAGCCAATTCGGGAGGCATCGCCCCTATTTCTATTACTAGCGTACTATAGCACTGCGTAATTCCAGCCATAAAAGCATCCTGAATAGCTTCATACTGTCTAGGGGTACACCCATCTGGGAACACTGCGTTGATGTACTCTTGTACTTGGTTTTCTAACTTCGTATTTTTCATAAATTAAAGCATGGTTCTCTTTTGCGATTTCGCTCCCTCTCCTAAGGATAGAGGGGATTTTTCTTTTGCTTCATGCATTACCCCCAGGAAGAAGGCTTGCTGTACGTGTCTATCTACTTCCTCTATCAGAAAGTGATTAACACTCTCTAGAGTCTCAGATGGTATATCCGAGATCTCGGCCCCTGTTAATTTAACAGCTAAGCTCTCTGTGAATTTTCTAAATCCAGCTAGTTCACTATCGCTGAATTCAATTACTGGTCTATGTTTTATCTCCATTATATTATTAAGGTTAGCACTGCTTGAGCCGCTGCGTTATGCCAAGTGAACCCCTCCCACACTCGGTATCCTGTTACGGCTACCCATGTAGGCTTTGCTCTCTTTGGCTGAGGCTTTTCTGCTAGTGTGCAAATTCTTTTCCCCTCTTCATCCTCTAAGTAGTAGAATATATCGCCGAACTTCATGCGGTATCTTCTATTGTTAACTTCAATGGATTGAGGGCTTACTAGAAAATAAGGGATCTTTCCGATTCCCTGCGCTTGAGTGGTTTTGAGTTGTAGTAATTCCATACTCTCACTCTACGTATTAAAGATTTTTCGTCAAGAAATATTTTAAGAAAAAAGACCCCCTTGGAGTAGGGGGCCTTCATTAGCTATATCGGTCTTGGGGAATAAATTCTTTAGCCTTCGTGCTCTATGTCTTTGCTTAGTGTCCTCGACTGGCCGTAGCTATCGTGAGACATAGGGGAGTTGCTATCATAGATAGATTTACTCTAGTTCCTGCATTAGCGCAGGTGTGATTTCCTGATTATTTTCCATATATATTTTCTGTTATTAGTTACGTTTCCAACCATCCTTAAATTCTTCTTCCTCTTCCTCGGTATCCCATTCGCATAGAATCGGCTCCTCCATATTCGAAATAGCAAGGCCCTCCTCTAAAGCCTCTATGGTATTTCTTAACTCTTTAGTATGCATCCACCAAATTCCAAATAACCCTGATACGCCCATCAGGAATACGATAAAAAAGCATACCGCTATTATCGGGTCTATGTAGTACCATATCATTGCTTTAAGTAGAGCGACTCCGCAGATGATAATCGCTCGCTTTAAGAATTTATTAGTATCATCTACTCTCTGTGTTATTCTTCCTGACATATCGCTAATTTTTGAAACTGGGTTCAAAATCCCCGTGGGGTAGATCAATCTATCTAACTGTAAATAAGCTACTAAAGAATACCCATTAAGTGTAGTTACCTTACGAATATAGGTTGTATTCTTTGCAAATCTACTTGACTGAGCTTATTCAACTCATAGTAATTCCGGTAGTTAGTTAATAGGAATACTACTTAACCCCTCGGCTGTGCAAGGTCGGGGGGTATTCTGTTTATAACGTCAGCTATTTAAATTGATCTAGCCCCTCTCTGTGTTGTTATATTCATAACTGTATGATTAACCTATTACTTACTTTTATACGTTTGAAAAGTAAAAACAGTGAAAAAAATTAAAATAGCATCTTTCGTTTTCTTCTTACCTGAAGTGTAGGTTTTTGCTCTTTTTTCTTAATAGGTTTAGTTAAACTCTCGCATACTATTAATTCTATCCAATCTATGAATAAGATTACCGTCCCAACATGGCGGTCATAATAGACTTCCTCAACTGTGGCACCTAAATTATAGTAAGATATGTGCTCCCCTAAGACTATAGACATAGCTCCAACAGGGTCGCGTTCTGCATTGTAAACTCTACGGGTAAGGATATAAATAATTTCCTGTAGTAGCTTTGGCTCATTTCCAAGACCTAACTCCCCCTCCCAATCCGCCACATATACATCTTGAATACAAAGTGAGGGTGGGGCAGATGTAAGTACATCGACTTTATTCAACTGATCTAACAAAAATAAAATCGTTGTACAATCACGCTGGCTTAACTTGAGATACTCTCCCGTCTTCATTCTTTCACTTTACGCTTTAACTCTTTAGCCTTTTCTCTAGGCCCTCCATTACTGACTCGCTGGTTACTCTTTGTAGACATTATAAACCCTCTTCTACGAGACTTGCGTAGCTCTATCATCCTAGCTCTACGTTCTTCCTTCTTACGTTTGAGCATCTCCTTACGAGTTTCTATAAGAGCCTCCCTGACTTCTGCTTTCTTATCTTTCATAGTCTCTTTAGGTGCTGTTGAAGCCCCCATCAGTAGGAAGGCTGCTGTGATTATTAGTATCGTTTTCATTATATGTATTTATCATTTAGTTACTATTTTCCTGATTATTTTCTTACCTAAAGTCCTTTGCTGGTCTTGCTTTGATTTCGCTGATGGCTTTCTTTCCATCCGCCTTAATTACCTCGTACTCCTTCTTATCTATCTTCCCCGCCAAATAGCGAGATTGTAGGTGGGTGAGATTCCTCTCTACCATCTCGATTCTTTCTTGTCGTGTCATTTTGATTCTATGATTTGTAGTTTACCTTCCGAATCTATTTGCCAGTCGTAATACTTTCCATCTCTTCGAGCTTTTACGCAACCGCAATTTAGACTCCAAAATATTCTCTCAGTTCGCCCCAGTCGCCTTTTCAGTTGATTGGCTACCGTGTCATATAGAGGGGCTTCCTTCTTCGTCTGAGAAGTAACCTCAATCAGGTAGATCGTCTCATTGAGTGGTTCGCTCATTAGAAAAATACCTCCATTAGTTTTTCCTTGTGCTCTTGAGTAACCTCTGAATCGGCATTCTCAAGGAACTTGATAAACTCCTCTTTAGAGCACTCCTCTACAGTCTCTTCGTAGTGAGTCTCGCTCTCTATGTCTTCTACCTCTAGGCTGTAGCAGCCTTCAATGACGAGCCTCTCGCTGCTGGTAGTTCCATCTGCCCATCCGAAGTAGCGATAGCCGTAGCTATCTTCGAATGTAACTAAGTGGCTATCAGCCATTTCGTAGTGGCCTGTAGCTGAGTCGTATCTTGGTCCGTTATTTTGATTCATGAGATCAATCTACAGATTAAACTTTTTTCGTCAAGTTTTATTTGAAGAAAAGTGAAAGTTTTTTTTGAAACTGGGTTCAAAAGATGATTTTCCTCTTTCTCCGCACTTGAGTCTCCGTAGTTGTCAGGTGGCTTGAAAATTCATCTAATTCCTTAAGCATAGGCTCATACTGATCGTTTATGAAACCTGTGTAGACGCTTCTCATTTTCCACGCTAACTCTCTCATCGTGGCAGGGTTTTTAAATATTACTCCCCTCTCGACTTCATCCACATCTAGAATGCCGAAGGAATCTCTTGGGTCGGCTCGCTTTACCCTGTCGTGAACTATTATCTTATTGCGGGGGTCATATAGCGGTCTGCCAATAACTAGATAAGTATAGTCACCTACCCCGTCATAGGCTGGAGCGCCAACACCCCAAGTAAATGAATATAATTCCTTGTTCATGTGAAACTCATCTTTCTTCTTCTTCTGACCTGTTTCTGTAGGATATGTTCTAATATATGAGCCTCCGCTTCCCCATGTTCTATTGAGATATTCGGTGTAGTGTTGCTTATTAATTTAGCGACCATTCTAGCGTGCATAGCCTCCGCATCCTCCCAAGTCCCAGAGCACCTATCACAATCACTCAGTTGACGTTCCAATCTGAAAATCATAGTCTCCCACAGAATAGGAGGGCCTTCTCCACTGAAGTCATAGTCCATTCCAGTAAATACAGTAGATACTAGTATGCTACCGATGGTGGTGCGTCCTACTACCCTGTCATCTTGATCAAACCTTCTGGCCCACTCTTCCACAGTGCAGGGGACTACCTTTTTATTTTCATCTAATTTATAATATACGTGTTTCATCTTCCGTGTACTTGCCATAGGACCGCGTTGCAATATGAATGAACCGCGCCTTCCGTCAGTCCTGTGTCGTGGTTGTGTTGTAAGTGAACTGGGTACTTAAGAAAGTTCGGGGGAAAATATTCCCACTGTATTTTAATATCCAATACAAACATAGGTGGAGGCTTAGATAGTGAGCACTCGCAGTAGGCGCACTTGTTATCTTGCTCCTTAATGTACTGCTCTCTCACCTTCCGCCTTTCCCAGCTCGTTAGATCTTCATACATCACTGGTAGTTTATATTGCTTACTCATCCCTGATCCTTTATTCTCGCCATCATTTCATCCTTCCACTCTTTGCTTGCTGCGAAAGTTCTGTATAATCTTCGCGTTAATCTGCTGACGTGTTACCGCCTGCTTAACGCTAAGGTTTCGCTTACTCTTGGTATTATTAAGGAAGCCTCTCTCCCAACTATTGATCCACCCCTTCTTAGCGGAGTAATCTATAACCGCCAGATTAGCCGCTTTGTCATCATCCTCTATGATTCTTTTCATCCCGTCGAAGATAAGGTTAGAGGGCAGACTAGTGAACCTATGAACGCAGTGGTTTCCCACCTCAGCATAGTTCCCGTTTCTATAATTGCGGAGAACACAAATCTCCCTAATGGGGGTATGCCCACATAGGCAGGTATCGGGTTCCTCTGCCTCATAGACCGTGTCCAGTTTCCACTCTCTAACTGCCTCTGGCCAATTATCCGAGACGCTAAGCTTAACAATCTCAGAAAATAGTTTAAATTGGTGACTCATAAAGTTATCCTTCTCGCTAATGATCTTAGAGCGATTCTCTCGCTGCGCTTGGTGGCTACTACCGAATGGTGATACCAGTTCTTTGTATCGCAAGCGCCTAGGTTCGCCGCCTGAATTAGATTGTCGTTGGCCACCTTCTCTAGCCTTCTCGCTACTTTGTATGTCATTTTATCGTGCAGTTGCTGGGGTTCCTTGGTAGTTGCGGAGGCGAGTGATGCGGTTCAACTCATGAACGAACCCTTTAATAAGGGCTGGTGTCCCGTCCATTTTTCCTAGAGTGAATTTCTCCTTCTTCTCGGAGAGGAATTTGTGTAGCTGCCCCACCTTAGTGACGGTAGCTGTGTAGTCGTGAGACTCGAAGTGAATTGTGATGTAAGCTTTAATTTGTTGATTCATAAGAGTAATCTACAGGAATAAGATTTTTCGTCAAGTTTTATTTT
>Ga0070746_10001922_pt1 | contig 12351 bp, 7 predicted proteins | sample VirMetDEL_Mar_21_FD_77016 | JGI IMG/M metagenome (GOLD analysis project Ga0070746, IMG submission 77016) | Aqueous microbial communities from the Delaware River and Bay under freshwater to marine salinity gradient to study organic matter... | ecosystem: Environmental > Aquatic > Marine > Coastal... | reverse complement strand
TAGCTATCATAGGTTGTACTCCAATACCTTCAGGATTTAAATCTAATAAATTATTATCGTATGTAAAAGAAACATTATCTATAGCTATTTTTGTGTGATAAAAATCACCAACCCTTAAAACACATATCGGTGGTGCACCAAATGATGTATTTTTAGCATCTACAGACCTATTTAAAGTTCCTCCTCTATCAACAACTGTTGGTATTGTAGCACCAGGTCTAACACATTGATTTAAAAAAGTTAATCTACTATTTAAACCTTCGGGTGTAATACTATGAAAACTTGGATGGAAAAATTTAAATTTTTGTTTTAAAGAATCATAAATAAATTCATTTTCTTCTTGTATCATATCAAAATAATCACATTCTGTAACCATTTTTTGTAATATCTTATTAGCGATTTCTCTTCTAGTATTTTTATCTTCTTCAATATTTAATTCTTCTTGTTGTGATATCGGTCTAATTCTTTTTCTATCTATAGGTGGTTTTGGTTCAGGTTCTGGTTCAGGTTTTGGTTTAGCTTCCATATCAATGTTAGATATTGTCACATATCTACAACTAGCTGCTGGAGCAGAATAAACAGCTCCAACTTCTCCAGCCTCACCAGTTCCAGTTGTCGCAGAATATAAAACATTATTACAAAATTCTTCACCTAAAGCTTGACCATCTGGTATATTTAAATCACCACTATCAATGTAAGCTGAAAATGCATTTTTCCCATCTATTTGATAGTTTTTAAACATTTGTTTCACAGAATCTAATCTTCTTTGTGATAATTTTTTGTTATATTCATTAGTAGCGATAGAACTAGCTGAACCATTAAAACTCAATGTAACAGTATGTAATCCCGAATCTAATATTGTTTTTAAGTCCCTAGCAAATTTAGGCCAAACATCTTGATATTCATTATAAGCTACATTATTGAAAAAATTACTTAATCCTTCTTTTTGTGAATCAACAGCTCTATCTATTTGTGGTTGAAATGATGTTCCTCCAGGTACTAAATATTGTCCAAATGAAGACATACTCCCTTCCGCACATTCAACATAACTAACAGTTGATGTAATTCTAGATGTATTTGGGTCTGGATAATCGTTATCAAAATAAAATGTTAGACCTGGTTCTAGAGTTGGTAAAGTTACATTCTCTACTTCTTGTGGTTCTTCTGTCGCTGATTCATTTATAATTTCTCTAGTTGCTCTATCTGATAAACCAGGTGTGTTAAGTTGTTCGTTTAAAGATTGTAACTCATTAACTGAAAATTGTTTCCATTTCCTAGCTAAATCAAATATGTCATATCTTTTACACCCAGCAAAAAATGAATCTACTATAGCGTCAGTTTGTTCTGGTCCTAATTTTTCTAATTCTTTCCTAACTAATAAATTAAGAATACTTGGGTGGTCAACAACTATTTTAAATCTTAAACTACCAGTTCTATTTGTACTATTGTAAGTATATATTGGTTCTGGTCTACCTAAAAATGTGTTTTCAGTCCAATTAGCATTACTAGATTCATCAACACTTAAATCATAAGGTGGAAACCACATAATTCTACCCCCATTCGGACCTTTTTCACACGATGGTAAATCATCATATGTAAATCCAGGTTCACCACTAGTTCTCCAAGCTAAGTTCTCTATTGAGAACATATATTTTTTAACTTTACCATCAACAATATTACTTGAACCTTTTCCAGATTCATCAGTTCTATGTGGAGCTATATTTAAATTAAACGGACTATCTAAAACAGAATAAGTTTCTTTTCTGTGGTTAGTATTAAATCTAACCATTCTATCATAAGTGTAATAAGGTACGTCTTTAGTCCATACTCTACAGTATTCTCTTGCTTCTTCAACACCATTTCCACTTGTTGGGTCTGTATTTACAAATCTTCTAACTCTAGAACCTTTAGTCAATTCTTTATACCCATCATTAAATACTTTACTAACTTGGTTCATAGCGTGTGAAACTGACTTTAAAGCCGCTCCACCTTTTGGTACTGAATCAATAATTTGTTGTGTTACATCCATCAAACTATCTTCTCTAAATGAATAGTTTGATGATTTTGTCCTATCGTAATTATTTGGTGTTTGATATCTAGTAGTATTGTCTGTTGACCCTTCTGGTCCTTGTGTTGCACCAGGTTCTTGTGGTCCTATTCTATTGTTATTTGCATTATTATTAAATAAAGATGGGATACTGTTTAGAAAACCACCACCAGGTGTTTTATTAGTATACCAAGTAAAACCAGCCGCCGTGTCACCTTGATTAGTATAGGTCCTACCTTTCATACCAAAATCATAATCGTTTTGGTCAAATTCTTTAGATACTGCGTCTGGTCCAAATATCGGAACATAATTTTTACCAGCATATGTGTTTTCTGGTGGACTTGTCATATCAACAATCCTATTTCTAGGTCCACCAACATACTGTGGTGGGTTAGGTGGGAAATTACCAAAACCTAATATTCCACCACCTATAAAATCTATAGCTTCACCAAATCCAACACCTATAGCTGTCCGTGCTTGTTCACCCTCACCATATTGTGGACCATATTTATTATATCTAATAGCTTTAAATAACCTGGATTTAGTACCATTACCAGTATACTCTAAAAATCTTTGTGATGGTGATTGTCTTCTTCTTTGTATTCCTATTAAACTTCCTAATATACCCGTAATATCTGAAATAACTTTTTCAACTCCGTTTGAACCTCTAGGTGGTTCAAGTTCAAAGTAATCACCAGGAATATAAGAATAAGGTACATAAACTCCGGTAATTCTTGATACAAAATCTAATCCTTGACCTACAATTGATTTAGGTTGTGTTATTGTATTATCTCTTTGAATTAATGGTTGTCTACCAGTTACAATATCTAAAGCGTCTATTGGGTCTTGTAAAGCATCAACAAAACTTAGTCTGCCTATGGTTTCTTGATATAATTCTTGAGCTATCCGTTCTTGAAATTCACTTCTTAATTGTATTGCTGCAGCCTGTTGTAATGGACTATCTTGTAATAATGTTTGTGATAATAAACCTTCAGCTGATACACCTAATAGTATATCTATTGGTGAATAATATCTTCCTACTGTTCTAAATGGATTTTCACCAAATAAACCAGCTCCAGTTTCTGGTGCTGTAAAATTAGGGTATTCACCTTCATTTACTTTAGCTACACCTTGACTAGTAGTATATATGTTTATAAAATTTGAATAACCACCTTTTGGGCCATAAGCGTTATTTAAATAAAGTTTATCTAAAAACATCTCAGAATTTTCTTCAACACTTGGTTGGTCTATAACGTCTTTAACACTTAAAGATGTAACAGAATATGTTGAATTATTATATGTACCATATGGTCCTATCCCTTCTGGATTTGGTAAATTTTTGGTTAATAATAAATCTCTTAGAGCTTTAGTACCCGAAAAACTTAATTGTGAAAAATTGTTATTTTGTGGAGAACCCGGCATAATTCTTTATTTTACTATAAATATTCGAAAAAAAAATTATTAGCTATTCATATTCATATTTGGATACCTATTCAAATTTGGGTATCTAGCTAATTCTCTTTCATTATTCATATCGGGAGCTGTAGTTAAATTAGTCTCAATTAATGTAGCTTTTAAATTCTGCATAAATAAAGAATTACCTATTAATCCTCTCCAATTGAAATCACCCATGTTTATTCCATTTAATTCAATTGGTATTTTTGTAGGTAACCCTGTAAACTCTACCTTAATATTTTTTTCTGGCATATTTGTTGTATTATTAACTAATGAACCTAAATTTGCTCCTCTAGCTCCAGCGGTTAAATCAACACCACTCACAGTGTCATTTACTGAAGGTATTATAAATCCATCGTTAGTTAAAACAGCTTTAGTTTTTCCTTCTGGTACTGTAAAATCATTTGCATTTGTACCATTAACATTTAATGTATTAACATCAAAGTAACCTTCTTGTAATTGAAAACTACCCTCACTCATTTCTGTAAAATTATTTAATGCATCTGTAAGTCTACCAAAAAGAGTACCTGTTAAAGCTTGTGCAACATTACCTACATCAGCTGTACCTTCAGTAATATTTTCGAATTCTGTTCCAAAAATATTTTCAAAACCACTTCTTATTAATGAACCTACAGAATCACTTAAATTACCTAATTCATCAGAACTAAAAGCTTTATTTATAGCTTGACTTAAGTTTGTAGATATTTCTGATACATCTAAACCTTCCATAACACCACCTAATAAAGCGGCATCTAAAGCCTTTGTATTGTCGTCTATACTTTTTAAAAATCCAGTTTGTTCTGCCATCAACTCTTTTTCTGTCATTTGTTGTTGGTCTTGAACTTCTTTTAACTTATCTAACTGACTAGCTGTTAAATCCTCTATTTCTACCGCTTGTTCTAATCCAGGAACTTTTATTTCATATTTTCCAGTTTGTTGATTTAAACTAGCCATGCTAGTAACAAATTCCTGCATGTCTTCTCTACCTTCTAAATCAAAAGAAAACTGATTTTGTACTGCTTGGAATTTAGTTTGTAATTTAATCATTGACGCCAACTCCTCTTTATTCATACCTAGTGCATCTGCCATAGCACGTAGTTGTCTTTGAGCTGTAGGTGGGAAAGATATTTCTCCAGTCTCTTCATTAAATACTGCTAGTTCTTGACCTGCTTGTACTAATGAGTCTTGTAATGCCCCTAAATCATTTGTAGCCATGTACATTAATTTAAATGGGTCGGCTAAGTCTCCAACAGCTCCACCAATTACTTGTAAGTTAGCAGCCAATTCTATAGCACCTTCTGGGTCCATTACTTTTTCAGCTAAAGTGGCTGTTGTCGCCATACTAATACCTAATTTTTGTGCTTGTGCAGCCATTTTTGCAAATCCTCTAACACCATCAGAAAAATTATAGGTATTCATCATACTCATATTTTGACTTATGGTATCCATGAATTCACCAACATTTAGACCCATTTGTCTAGCTACATTAGCCATTTCATTACCTTTGTCTATAGCTTCACCAACTGAAAGACCCATTTGGTCAAAATGTGTAACCATTCTAGCTGTTTGATTAGTTGTCAATCCGATAGCTTCTGTAAATATACTTAATCTAGATATGTCTTCATCAGACATTAGTACGTTTCTACCCATTTCTTGTGATAATGCATGCGTTGTTCGTAAAACATTATCTAATGAAACACCATATCTTTGAGCTTCTATCGAAGCTTGCATTATTGTTTCATTTTGCATTTGTTGTAGTTGACCTACTTGACCTAAATCTTTAACTATTGATTTTCTTATAGTTTGTTCTTTTTCTAAAGAAGCGACAGCTATGTTAGTAAGTGAAGTAAGTGTTGATTGTGCTCCTTCAGCTCCCCTAATCGAATCTGCAAGGTCTGTCCATAACGATAAATTTTTAGATATTGTACCAGTTAATTCACTTTGACCTTTGTTAAAATCTGTTGTTGAATTAGCAGCACTACTAGTTGTGGATTTAGCTGCACTATTCCAACTATCCCATACTTTTTGGTCAATATTTACCTTTTCTAGTTCCTCTCTTTGATTAACAGTTAAATTTTGCCAATTAGTGTTGATTGGTGAAGCATTAAATCTAGCCATGTTCTTTTTCTATATAAATAGATTATTAATGATTTTTAAAGTCTACGGGAACTATTTTTTTGTTTTTCAACCGCTTCTTTTTTCTTTTCAAACTCTTCTATAAGTTTGTTAAGATAATACCTACGTTCATATACTGGCATTAACATTAAGTCTTTATGATTGAAATTTGCAAATTTTACTAAATAATAGATTTCATCAAGCACACCTTGCCTATACTCCGAAGAAAGGACGAAAAAAATGGGCACCAAGAACAACCGAAGTTGTAACCTCTTCTCCCGATGGTGCCCTAACTGTTACTTTTAAATCCAACCCAGGTTCATTATCTTTAACATAATTTCTAAACTCTTGGGAATCTTTTATTGGCATTGACTGAATCATTTGTGCTAAATTACCTTTATCTCGTTCACCTTCTATTTCTTGGATTAAATATTCTAACCTTCTTGTTACTTTTGGTGATATTCTTCCTTCATATTGTGAATCAATATTAGCTAATTCAGTTTCTTGTGTTGAACTTAAGAATTTAAATTTAATTACTTTTTTTGTAATTGGTAATGTGTATGTAAATTCACCTTTTTCATCAGCCACTAAATTAAACTCTTTCATACTAACATTACTTAAGTCATGACTGTGTGTAAATTTTTGTTTTGTTTTTGGGTCTGTTAATGTGAATTCATAGGTGGAACCAAAAGCTGTGTTTCTTAAAAATATTAAAATAGCTTGTTTATCACACTCTAACATTTCAGAAATATTAACATCACTACCTAGAATTTTTCTTCTAAGAAGTTCATCAATAATATTTCCACTTTCAATTATGTTAGGTGAACTTAGTAAATTTTCATCAGATGCTGTTAAGTATGTTACTTTAACCGAATCCAACTTGTTTCTATAAAACATACCTTTAGATGGTAATTGTACTACATCGTATGGTATATTAGAATAAGATGGGTCTGCGTATTCTCTTGGGTCCATATTAAATTTAAAATAATCTTATTTATTAGTTTATAACGTATAAATAATAGATAAATAATTTTCTAAGTACATAGTTATAAAAAAAAATCCACACTTTTGTGTGGATTCTTAAATATTATTTTATTTTTAATTTTAGTAAACCAAAATACATCTGTCTGGTCTTAGAGTTGCTGAAATAGTAGCGATAGCATCATCACTATAACCTAAACTATCAAAATTTACATCTTGTAAAAATGTTCCTTGTAATATCCATTTTTCAACTACAACACCTGTAGGGTCTAACATTTCTAAATCAATATCTTTCTTATATCCCGCAGCATACCCCATTCTACCAGTAACGGACTCAGCGTGAAGTCTTACCCACTCCATTAAAGCTTGTGCTGCTGAAGGACCAATAGGGTCTCTAAACGTAACACTAATGGTGTTCCAAGTAAATCTACCTGCAACATAAGTAGATGTGTTTAGGAAAGGAATTTCTACTGCATTAATATTAACAGCAGGTCTAGAAGTACTCTCCACATACCATTCATTAATTCCCAAAGATGATGGAAATCTTAAAATAAACCTATTTTTCTTTTTAGGTTCATACGGTATGGGCATTTTCATTAATAAATCAGCCATGTTATTTTTTCTTTTTTGTTTTTCTTATTTACTAATAAATATATAGGATTTTAAAAATTGTCTAAATTAACCCTTTACTTTATTTTTTTAAATTTATATGCTTACAGCATAAGCCTTTTATATATAAATACATTAAAAGCTATTATTCTTTAGCGTACATTACAAATAATTTATTAGCTAAATATTCTGGCAAATCTCTTTTCAATAATTTCATTTGTTTAATATTCTTCATATCATCATCAATGAATACTATCTCATCGTATCTGTTTAACAGTTTTTCAACCACTTCAGCTTTTTTACCATAATCAGTTTCTGACTCTAATGTCTTAGCTCTATTTGTGTCATTAATTGCATACACATTATCTCTAGATAATCTATCTCCTATTGGAACTAAATTACCTTTACTGTCTCTATATGTTAAGAAATTTTTAAGTCCGTTATAAACAATATCTTCATTTGCTCTAGCTGTTAATATACCTATTTGATGTCCCATTTTTAAATAATCATCCATAACAGATAAGTTAGCAACAATTGGTTCTGCTTTTTCTATCGACATTTGTGTTTTTCTTGGGTCAATAAAATCCCTGTAATCGTAATATTTTTTTGTTTCTGGTGTTACTGACTCTAACCCATATTCATAAGGTGTCAGAGCTACTTCTTGTGGGTCTGAAGGTAGGTTTCTATAAATGTATACTCCAGTTGGTTTAAGTAATGTATCATCAACATCTAAAAGAATTAATCTATTAGTCTTAGCCAACTCATTTAATTGTTGATTAGTATACTCTTTTAAAATTTGTCTTATTAAATTCTTCATTTTAAATACTTTTATATCATATAAATATGTCTTACTGTCTTAAATTAAAGATTTGGTGTTAATTGAGTATATAATACTAATCCACATTATTTTTTATGAAAATATAAGTATAAAAAACATGAAACACCGTTCTTGACAACACATAACCACCTACTAAATACAAAAATAGTATTGACCAAATACTTTCAACTTGAATAAAATGAAAAATGCCAATCATTAAAAATATTATTATGTGGTTAATCATACCTGTAAAATGAAAGGCATCAGTAAATGGTACAAACCAACGACTACTACCCCAAAACTTTTCTCCTTGTTTAGGGTCACCGTTTTTCCACTTATTTCTCCAACTGTTATCTATTTGCCATGAACTTGGGAAGATATTTGTTCCCTTTCTAAAAGATAAAGTATCAACTATGGCTTTAGTGATTCCTAAAGCCACAGATAATACAAAATATAAGATAATATTAATCATTTCTCCAACCTAATATAAAAAACAACTTTCTTATAGCATTTCTGATTGGTTCATTATTTGATTTTGGATATTTTGATGTGCCAATTATAGTCAATATCCATCCTAAAGTTAATAGACTAAGCATTACGTAAAATAATACCTGAGCTACGTTTTGAACAGTTTCATTAACTCCATCCACCAAAAAACCTACGATTAATGGTGGTACTATGGTAACTAAAATAGTAAATAAAAACGTTCCAATAATTCCTATTTTTTCAAAAAATTTAATCATAGTTTTTAAAATTACTTTCTTAAACGTTTATTTAACTCTTTTTTTGTTTCTCTTAATATAAAATCTTTTTGAGCTTTAGACATATTTTTTATTTCTGAAATAAATCCATTTCCATCACTATAAAAACCTTCACCCGGCATTCTTTTTCCACCGTATCTTTGGTTATCAATATCAGAATAAACACCAATAACTTCAGAATCTCTACCATCATATTTATCTCTCATATAATTGTCGTAACCCATACCACCTTCATCTAAATCTTCAGAATTATTGAAATTTTCTGTATCAAAATCATCTTGATATTCAAAGTATGGTTCTAAATCTCCGTCACCAAAGTTCATTTCATCTAACATCTCTTCAGTATCATTAGAAAAAGAATTTGCAAATTCAGCTAAGTCCATATCTTCTTCTTCTTTATGCATTTTTTCTTCATAAATTAAATAAGATTCCATTAATCTTTTAAATTGTGATGGGGTTACTTTAACATTTTGTGGTTTATCACCATAAGTTGTTTTAAAATTAACGTTAAACCCTAAACTTTCTACTAATTTTTGTTTTTTATAATTAAGTTTCATTTCTTACTTTTTATATATTTTTTATTATATGTTCTCAAAAGAAGCTCCAGTAGGTGTAATCAAGAACTCAATATCTATAAATTCTAGAGACCTAGTTGGTTTTATGTAAATCTTACCTTCCAAAGTATTTTGGTCAATTAATTGTGGGTCATCAGAAAGAACAACTCTAAAGTCTGTTAATCCTCTTTCTCTTCTAATAGAATCTAAGATTGGGTTTACTAAATCTAAGAACTCATTTCTAACTTGTTCGTCATTTTGTTCGAAAAGTAATTTTACTGCTACAGCTGAAATTAATTTTCTAGCTTGTAACAACAATCTTCTAACATTAATTCTATCAAGAGCTGATTGTCTAGTTTGTAGAGTTTTATTACCCCATATAATTGTACCAACATCTGAGTAAGTTGCGATTGGGTTAATTCTACCAGCGTATAACGTATCTCTTTCATCAAGAGTAAGTTTCTTTCTAGCTTTAACCGCGTTTACAATACCTCTAGTGTAACCAGCTGATGCGAACCAAGGGAATGAGATATTATCTGTTAAAGCGATGTTTCTCATTACATCATAAGTAGGTGGTAACCATACTCTAGTGTTGTTTTCTTGGTCATTGTACTGTACCCATGGGTAGTAAGTAGCGGTGTAGTTAGAATCAATTCCTGTCAAATCTAAGTTATCTACCGCTTCAGTAGGTTGAATAATATTTGAAGCTATTGTAGCTCCAGGTACAAATAAATTGTAATCTGGTGTAGTTGTTACATATAATGAATCAGCTCTTTCAGTTTCAATCATGTCTATAGTCTCTTCAACTAAGTTACTATTATTAACATAATCAATACCTGGTGTAGCGAAAACATTTATGTTTACAGCTTCTGGGTTTCTAAAAGTTCTAATACCGAAGTAATAAGCGTAATAGTCAGTAGTTGCGAAGAATCCAGATTCACCCCAAGGAGTACTAGATAACAACTTAAATGAACCATCACCACTAGCGTTAGGGAATGTTGTAGTTGAACAAGCTCCATTTAAGAAACCTGACTTACCTCTAACATAGTTATCACCATTACTTCTTGATTTTCTATATATGTCCCAACCATCAAAACCACCATAAGGAGCCAAAGTAAATTTTCTAGACTGTAATGTGTAGTATGGGTCTTGTGAATCAGTTGGTTCTGCTCTAAACGTTGCAGCTCCAACAGCAAATTGGTCTTCAGTTGTTGTTCCTGTACCACAATTCTTACATTGTGTTGTTACACAAAGTTCACCTTGAGTACCTACACAAGTAGCTCCACTATCCATATGGAATCCTTGAGTTAAACAATTCCAATCTTCACCATCTGGGTCATCGCACTTTCTAGTTGGTGCTTGTTTTCCTTTATATTGGAAGAAATCGTCATCATAAGCTGAAGCCGCTGTGTCTGAAATACCTAAGTATACTCTTCTAATTTTATCACCCGCACTTATTGTTGTGTTGTCAGCTGATGCACTTGAAGCAAAAGGAGGATTCCAGATTATGTCTCCAGGTTTATTATATTTTGTTTTATAATATAATGTAGGACTTTGTTCTCCTAAATAATTTCTAGTTACATAACCTTCGAAACCACAAGGAACAGCATCATATCTATTTACGTCTGTTTCTTGTTCTGGGTCAATGTCAACCATAATATATCTACTCTTAAGTTCATACTCACCATTAGCTGTACCTATTTTAACACCAACAAATGAATTTAAGTTAGGGTTCATACTACATCTAGTATATCTTTCTAATACTACTGGTGAAGCATCTGTATCGTAGAAACTTCTAACTAATATATCAAATTCATTTCTTTCAAATGAAATGTTCACAATTGAAATCTTAACTTGAGTGTTAGCAGCATTTCCATCACATATTGAAATAAATCTAAATAGTTTATAAACTTTAGTACCTCTAAGTTCTGATACAACATATGGTGTTACTGGTGTTTGCCATTGTTCTTGGTAGAAACCAATGGTACCAGAACCGGGATTTCCATCTCTGAAAGAAGGTAAATCTAATAAAGAACAGTTTAATCCTTTAATATAACCTTTTTTGTATGCGTATGACAACATGTTAGGGTAAGCTTCCTCCACAAAGATTGGGACTTGTTCCATATCCTTATCAAACGGAGCTACACCGAATACTCGTTTTACGAAGTCTTTAGATGTTTGTGACATAGAAGTTTCAAATCTAAAATTATCACCATCAACATCTGTAACATCTATAGCAAATGTAGCAAATGGGTCAGTATTTACTTGTGAATATGTGTCACCTGTACAAATCATAGACACATCTGTACCTCCCGTTACTTGGTAAACTGGTCCACCAGAAGATTGTGTACTAACACCTCTAGAACGTAGAGTTGCTACAACTAAACCATTATAATTACAGAAAGTTTGACCAGTATATAAAGTATATGAATATCTTAATGCGGAAGCTCCCGAATATAATCCAGTTGATGCAGATGTACTAATATCTAATACATCATTTGTGTTAACACCAAAACTCATTGAAAATCCAGTATAATAATCTGTACCAGGTATAATATCAAAAAATCCATACAACCATGGGTCATTAATATCATTACAGAATACTGATGGTTTAGGGTCACATGAACTACCTAAAACAGAAGTTGGTGTAACACCACTAAATTTAGTTTGATAAGTATAACCTGAAGATAATGGGTCTGTCGCGTTTTCTAAGAAAGTACCTTCATATAGTGTATTACCAGAATTGCTGTCCCCATTATAGTTACAACCAAAAGACTTTTCAACACTTGTTCCCCCAGTCATAGGTAAGAAACAAGGTGTTCCTCCTGTAGCACAAAAAACATCATGACTTAAACTACCGTAATATGTTGACAACATACTAATAAGTTCAGATGAAATTGTAGTTGTACTACCATCTGTTTTTTGTAATGTTGCATTAATTTTCTCAGAAATAGGCCAAGGTAATTGTGATAACGGAGTAGTTGTGGTACTGGAATCAGTCCAAACACCGGT
>Ga0070746_10001915_pt1 | contig 12367 bp, 10 predicted proteins | sample VirMetDEL_Mar_21_FD_77016 | JGI IMG/M metagenome (GOLD analysis project Ga0070746, IMG submission 77016) | Aqueous microbial communities from the Delaware River and Bay under freshwater to marine salinity gradient to study organic matter... | ecosystem: Environmental > Aquatic > Marine >... | reverse complement strand
CTTCATTTAGAACGAGTGCTGCTCGTGGTACTATGCGTAACATGGATGCACCACAAGGTTTGAGACAGCCCTTCTATCCAGAAAACGTACAGGCAGCTATGCGCTACATGGCTAACAACGCACTTAGTGATCGTAACCTACAGCGAATTCAAGATGAGGCACCAGCTAAACTTGAATATGTTCGTCCTAATGTGCTTATGAGTTATAACATGGACGTTGGAGATCAGGTAGGAAGTGTACGATCTAAAATGTCATACGACAGACTCTTGAGGGGGAACTAATTATGAAGGGTGAAAATAAGCAGGATATTGTACGCGGCAGTGTTGAAGCCGCTGACCCTTTTGCTGCTGCGCCTCCCGGAATATCCCTGACAAGCGACAATTCAAAGTGGCCGTGGGGTCAGCCACCACAACAGGTGGATGTAAAGAAGGTACTAGAAGAGGCAACAGGCAAACTAGATAACGATCCGGTCTTCTTGGATGAGATGTTTAAGCTGTTGGTTGCTGGTATATCTGTTGAACACATCGTAGAAACTTGGCTTATCGACGGATTTGAAAGCGGCAAATTCTCCTTAGATGCAGGGTTGCTGGCTAAAGGCCCGTTAGGTGTTTATATAGCTTACCTCGCTGAAGAGAATGGCGTACCCTACAAGATGTTTGAGCGTGATGATCCGGCTGCAGACAAACGCATGGCAGACAAAGATTACTTCGCTCTCTTGAAACAAAACAACCCACAGTTGTTCTCTGCGCTTCGTGAAAGGCTTAACGAGACTGTCCGCATGGGTATAGAGGGTGGAAAGCAGCAGGAGCGTGAAATGATGATGCAAATGCAGCAGCCAGCCGAAGAGCCGGAAGAAGGCTTTATGATGATGGAACAAGAGCGTGAAGAGGACGTGGCATAATGGACGCTATTTCTTATGGTATCATTGGTGGGTTACTCGACCTTACTCTTGCTGGACAGGCGCAAGAAAAGAAAGAGGCAATAGAAAAGAAAAAGAAACAAGCCGAAGCTTTACAAAAAGGGCAGGATACTCTTGTAACCCAGTTAGTTGCTAGCCCCGAAGCCGCTAATATTGCGCTGAGTAATCCAGCAATGGCCGCGCAAATTATGAATTTTGACGTTAACACACGTATGGCAATTGTTACTTCTGCAAGTAAAAATTATCAAACTCCCAGTCAAAAGTCTTATATAGAACGGGCTGCTTCTGATCCTGCTATAGCACGTGATCTTTTAACTAACAATCAGGTCAACGCAGATCCTGACTTCTTGAAAATTCGTCCCATGATTATGAGCTTGGCATCTCCCATGTTCACCAAACAAGAAATGGAAATGATGAAAGAGGTTGGGGGCGATTATGATAAAGCACAGGCGTGGAAAAGCACAGGACTTTTTGCAGAGAACAGCGTTGGGTACAACTATCTTAACGGCATCCAACAACCACAAGCAACCTATGAATCTGTACCTGAAGGAGCCTATACTGAAATAAAGCAACTGTTTAGGGATGAAAAACCTGCTGATGCTCTTGTTTTAATTGGTTCGTATTTTAACAAGGCAAAAGTAGCAGCAGCAACCGACGGAAAAGCTTTTAGTGATTTTACTCGTCTGGGAAGTCTTAGGGACAGCTACGGTAGTAAAAAGACTGATGCAGGATTAGATGACCCAGATTATTTGATGAGTTATCTGCAAAACGCCGTCGGTTTCTTAACGAGCAACGATAAAGTTGTTGGCGAAAAAGCCCAGAAAAAATTTGCACAGACCACGTTAGAGCGTATTGATGCGCTAGAAAAAATGAAGGGCAAAAACTTTAAGGTAGATACGCCAGAGGAGTTAGAACTGTTTAATGTTATCACTAGCATAGCTAACACTGCTGATAACGTAGATAAGAACGTATTAACCTTCAATGACGCAGCAAAAAATGCTGTCTTAAATGTACAACTAGATGAGCCGTTCTCAAAAAATAAGATAGAATTTGCGTACAATCTAAATAGAAACTATACCGTAGATCAACTAAAGAGTGTGTACGCAAGTATGGACGCTACCAACAAAGCACAATTTGAGCAATATATCAAAGAGGGATTAGGGGACAAGTTTCTACAGTCTCAGCAAACAAAAATGGTAGGCAGTGTTATAGAATCACAGATAATGCCTTATGTTCCAGAAATGCTACCTAACTTGTACGAGGCATTTCCTTTCGTAAAAACCTACACTCATCAGGACTTAAATCAGCCACCTATAGACGGCACCTTAGAAAACCGGCCAACAATAAATGCACGACAAGTACAAGATGATCAAACTACTCCTCTTGCTCCAACTCAAATTCGTACACAACTTGCAGTCTATGACCTGCCACCGGCAGTCGTGTCACTTGCAGAAAGGGCGGGAACGACCCCACAAAACCTAATTTTGCATGACAGTGGGTATGCTGGGCTTATGAGGGAAAATGAGGAGAATCCATTCCGCCTTTTTGAAGTAGCGAATAACATATCCCCTTTGTTTTCTGCTACTGCCGGTAATAGAGCAATTCAACCTGCTGCTGCACAAACGGTAGGTTACATGTTTGCACAGGCAGGGGTGTATGAATTAGCTGATCAGCTAGACGTTATTGCTGCAGTTATGTCCTCTAAAGGTCCACAAAGACAGTTTGGAGCAGCAGGTATACCGGGGTCTGTTTTGACAAAGTTCATACAGGTCGAAACTGGTCGTTCGATAGACATGGATGATATTGGCAAGATGATCGACAATAGAAATCAGTTTGCTACCAATCTGACGCAAGCCATTTCTCTTATGAGACAACAGGGAACAGGCTCACGCTTAACTGATGGTGTCACATCTACAATCCTAAATTATTTTGGAGTTAGGGGTAACGTATTCCAAAAAGCTGTGGGCGGTACTTACGCCTTCTTTGCCTCCAATGATTTTCGTGACGCTGACGGGTCAACGGCTAATCAACAGATGGGCAGGGTAGCAGCCCGTATTGACAGCTACATGACAAGTCAAGATTTTGCCAGTCGAAATGCACAACTAAATTCTTTAGTCGTGACTCTTGCATACAACTACGCAAAGACTATGGATCCAAGTGGTCGTATTTCAGAGCGAGATTTTGCAAGTGCTTTGGATGCTGTGTCTGGTGCCTTAACAGACAACCGCGAAACAACCCTATCTGTTATGAACATGCTACTAGATAAAACCAGAGATGCCAATCTGAGGGACGAACAGATTTTCGGTTTTGCTACTCGCACATCAATGGGTTCAAACTTCTACAAACCAACAGCCGGTGAGATCAGGCAAATACGTGCATTGAAGCACTTTGATCCCATTGTACAAGCTACACAAGATATGCAGTTTGTAGAGCGATACCAAACCGACTTACAGCGGCTTGGCGTTAACAACACAGACTTTCAGGATAGATACTACTTTGATGACGAATCCGCATCTTTTGTTTTTGGGGTAGTTGTTACAGATGAGTTTGATTTGTTTGAGCTTAAATTGGCTCCTCCAACATCATCAGATAGAGACGATATGGCCAACTTTAAGTCTATCATGGGCGGTATATACGTCAGAGGTGATGGCTCAATTCTTACAGACAAAGAAGTTAGATACTATAAATCTCTTAGAAACGGGGTCCAAAGTTAATGGCAGATACCATCTTTACACAAGTTCCTGATCCTAGAATCTATCCTTCTGAAACGGGAATGCCGGGGCAGACTGATGACTTTCAGGAAAAGACCTTAGATCCGTTTCTAAGGAAGGTTCTTCCAGAGTCGGTTTCTAAGCCTGTGCTAGACTTGGCACAGAAGACCCGCGCTGCAACTGCACCTAAAGAGGGGCCATCTCCTGTAGGCGCAACCTATTCTGAATTCCTAAAATCTCAAGAACAAAACATAAACCGGTTGAATACTCAAGGAAGAAGAGCAGTACAAGAACGTGTGTTTGAAGAAGGCTTGAGTGGTGAGCGCGATATCAATACCCTATTTAAACGGCCTGTGATTAAAGACCCACAACAATACGAAGCTATCAAAGAGGCGTGGAAGGCAGAACAAGCCGGAGCCGCTTCCCCTGATCAGGTAGCTATACTAAACGACGCACGTACAGGAAGAATACGCAGAACCTATAGCCATCTTCTTCGTACAAATCGTGATCTGTTTCAGGGTATAGATACTACAGGTGGGTTCCCGCAAGACCTGATGACGGGTAAGCCGCTTACAGGCGACACGCCTATGAACAGTATGTTAGAGGCAAACATAGCCCGTAAAAATGAAACCGCACTCTATCTTAAAGAGTGGATGAAAACTCGTCCCGATGCACCTGTAAATAAAGAGATACGAAACGCTATCATGGTTGCTATGGACGGCGACATGAGCAGCATTCTTGCAGAGCGTATGTATAGCTTGGCTAATGCTACGAAGGAAGGGATTGGTTTCTACCTGCCATATGCAGTAGGTTACGCAGCAAATTGGGTTGGTGAAAGAACGCTTGGTGTGGGAGATACATCTGGTTACACGGATGAAAAACGACAAAAAGAATTGATGGAATTCCGTGATGCCTTCCCAATGTTTGCCGATAGAACTACGGTTATGAATGATATTCTTCGTGACCAGCTACGCATACAGTTGGGTGAAGACAGATTTAACCAGCTAGGACTTGGTGAAAAGATAACAGAAGATGGCATCGAAAAGTACAAGGTAAACTTCGTAACGGATAGTTTTGCCAACGATCTTTTTGAAGAATTATTAGATAAAAGAGATTGGGAAGACCAACTGTCTATCTTTATCTTAGAAAACTTCGGAGCTTTTAAGGCTATAACTGCACCGTTTGTTTTGACTGGAAATCTGACACGTGCAGGAACTAGAGGGTACTTAAACATGCGGGGTGCTCCTGTGCCCATCAACGCAATGAGACTGGATGATGCCGCTGCATATGTAGCAAATCAAGCTGCGTGGAAGGGCGTACCAATACCACAGATGGCTAAAGAGATAGTCAAAGAAAACTCTAGCTACTCTGTTTTTACAAACATGAGAAACAACCACCTGACCAGAGTTATTGCTGGCGAAGCGGGTGCTGTTGAACTAGGTCGCCTAGCTATGGTACAAGATGCACGTATCGTACAGTTAGAAAAAGATTTTGCAAAAGCTGCTGTCGGTACAGAGCGAGATGTCATAGAGAATGAAATTAACAGACAAATAAGTGAAAGGGTATGGAAAGACGTATCTGCTGCAGGTGTACGCATTCGCCGTGCAGGTATCCATCCTACCTTTGATGTCGGTTTAGGCGTAGCACAGGTTCTTGGCAGACAAATGTTTGACGATAACCCTATGCTTGGTGAACTTGTTTACAGCATGACGTACTTAGGCGGTTACGCGACAGGCAAGCTATTTAAGTTTCAGGGTGTTCCTATAGCCACTAGACTTACACAGCCAATAACTTTTAGAGCAAAACTAGGCATCGAAGCTCTTGCAGCAGGTGCTTTAGAGTTTACCGGAATAGCACGTAAGGGTCACGCACAAGGTTGGCTTATAAATCCGCATCTTCGTGAAGTCATAAACATGACGGATAAAGCTAAAGCTAACCTAAGTCCCGGAGAATTGCGTAGACTTGAGAAGTTTACAAACGGCTTGAAAGCAATACCGGAAGAACATCAGGAAGCTATGATAGAGTCCTTGAATACTACCTTCCGTGACATCGACCAGATCGTATCAGACTTGCCTATAGTTGAACAAGAGCAGATGAAGTCTATTCTTGCTTTGAATATAGCCGAAGCATCTCATATGAGTTTGTTTTATGGTATGGCTGCGTCTGCAGATCACGCAGGAATTAACATATTTGGTCGGGAGTTTGTAAACGTAAAGAAAAGGGCTGCTGCAAAAATTGCCACACAGGTAGATGGCGAAAAGAAACTGGCAGCACTTGCAAACACAATAGAACGTCTAGATAATCAAATCCTAAAGATCAGAGAAGGTGGACAAGCTTCAATCGAATCTTTGAATCGCTTAGAAGCACTATCTACTTCCTTTAAGGTAGCTTTTGCACGGGGCAATCTAGAGCAAGACAAGCTTGCACAAGCTAACATAGATTCTATAAAGGCAAAAATTGCACAGCTTGAGAACCCCGTGTTAGATAAGACTGCGCGAGATCAGTCGTTGTTTACAGGCGAGGTTAACGACCTGTTAGACTTGCTTGGTCAAGCAGAGCGTCGGTTTGATAGAGCAGTAGCACAATCTACAGCTACTGATCTTCCAGACGTTGGTGCGCCAATTGATACTCGTATGGATGTTGCAAGCTTAGAGGCACGAAAATTAAGGGAAGCAGCTAGTGCAGTAGATAACGCTATTATAAATATATCAGACGCTACTATCGAAGCCGCTAGTGCTATACGACTAAGTTCCGATGCGCCGACTGTTGTAAAAGAAGGCCACCGCCAGATGATCGGACTGGTAAAGATGGCAAGAGCGGCGTCTTCACAAGCAGTTACCGCCGAATACGCAAAGTTATCAAACATACCAGACGTAGAGTTTACAAATACTGCTGTGGATATTATGGGAGTGTTTCGCGCTTGGTCTGATAATAAAACATCGAATGTAGTTAGGGCGGCTGACGAAGGTATAGCTTACACATTTGGGGGAGAAGCAGGTAAACGGTTTGTTAGAGGCATGAACGTAGCCGCAACAAAGGGTTTGAACGTTTTGTTCAGCGACCCTAGAGTCCGTGATATTCTTTCGGAATCAGTTACCGGGAAGCCGGGTGCGTTTGCTTCTGCTAGTGATGTCGTAACACATCTAAAAGAGGAATACTATGCTCTTACTCACGCCGATTTAATAGCAAGCTTGCCCAATGGAAAACTTAGTGATCTGCAGCTTGCCTTACTTATGATTGAAGATACCAACCTAAATGTTGCTGCTCGTAACTTGCGGTTTTCAGCGTCACCCAAAGACATGGAAGATTTGCGTCAAACCGCAAACAGACTTGCCAGCAGCAATGATGAAGCTAAAAAAACTTTTGGTATGACACTTAAAACCAATATTGATAAGACTCTAGAAGCGTGGGGGCAAGGCTTAAATACCGAAGCGTTCAACAATGTTGCTCGTGCTCGTATATTCTCTCGCTTAGAAGCGCAGCGTTTTGACAAAGGGACTCTAGGTTACGAGATTGAAAGACTGTCAAACAATGACATTATGATTCTTGCCGGTGATGGAAATACGGCTGATCTAACTCCACAAGGAAGGTTGGTTACACAGCTTATAGACCCGCTTGTTAAGAACATAGTGAATCCGACTGCAACTTCTGCAGCATCGGTAGAGGCACAGCTACAGAGAATCTACACAACATTCTCACCCCTATCTAGTTCTCTTCCCCCTAGTGTACTTGTCAAGGGCGAGGGCGGACGGCTAGTTGTCCCTGACTCTATCCAGATTTCAGAAATGACAACTCCTGTATTTGATAAGAACTCCTACCGTAGTATTCAAGCTATCTTATCTACTGGCATAAGAAATGCGTTTATTGAATCGCGCAACATGAAACCGCTGTACGAGGCAGCTAGAAATAGTACCCTGCCTTCTCTCAAGGCATCCGATATGCCAAAACCCGTTTCTGTTCCTGAGATATACGGCGGAGATTTGTTTGCTTACCTAGACGATATAAGTGATCAGTTCAAAGTCAAAGTAGATTTTGAAGATGGAAAGGGGCCGGTAGAAGTGCTTCTTTTTGATGTTTCAGAAATCTTACATGCTGAACGTAGACTAGAAGATGTTATACATGCCAGTGCCGAATATCGGCAAACTCACGCTGATATGTTAAGCATTGCAAAGACAACAGCACAAGGCGCAGAAATCACCGAAGCTGCTACAAAAGATGTTAACTTGCAGGTTTTGGCAGAAATAGGCAAGTCCTCTGAAAAGACAGTCGGACGAAGCTTCTTTGATAAGGTCATCATGTCAGGTGATGCAACTGAAATGAATGCGTATTTAGTACGAGCGAGAGCAAAGCTTGGTGAAAATAAGACAACAGAAGGTATGCAAGCTCTGTTTGCTGAAACCTTAAAAGCAGCAGGAGAACGGACACGCGGAGTACGAAGCGTTAGATTGCCTAACGGACAAGTACAGGAAGTCGAATCCTTTGCACGACCCGACATCGTGTTTAGCTTGGTTGACGATGCTATAACAGGTATGTCAGCGGAAGGTCGCAACTTTGCAAAGCTTGCAGAAGCAGCAGGAGTTAGCTTGGAACAGCTAAAGACTTTCCGTGCCGTCTTTAGAACAGCTACCAAGCTCCAAAGTGTAGACTTGGCTAAAATGATGACGGGAGAACGGGCAGGTTTAGCACAGACAACAAAAGGCTTTACCCTAGATAATACCCTTTCAAAAGCCTTTAACCTTGCTCGTGGTATGGTTAGTAAAGAGTATGTTGCGGCAGAGATGGCACTAAGGTACGCTGCCCTGACACAAGGCAAGATGATCAACCTGCTCATCAAAGACCCGCGCACGGCAGAGATTGCCTACAACATACTAACAGACCCTACTCGTGTCGTAGAAAAAGACGCATTGTACTTTGCAACGAGCACTATGAAATTTATTGGAGCAAACTTGCGAGAAGCGGGTATCGACTTTGATAAGCTTATTCTTGACGCTAACGATGACAGGGCTATAGAACAATACTGGCAAGATCGGGGTGTTATCTGGAAGGTAGAACCCGACTTTTTTGAAACCGCTTCACCGTAAGGGAGAAACTTATGAAAGCATACTACAAACGAAAAGGCATGGCTTATGGTGGCGGAGTACGCAAGCCAATGAACATGGGTGGCATGATGTCATCTGCGCCAGCTATGCAACAAAAGAAACAGCCCACCAATCCAATGCAACCGACTGGAATGATGGGCACCACTACTCCGATGCAACCGACGGGAATGAAATACGGCGGCAATATAAAAGGTGATCTGGACAAGGACGGCAAGATGTCTAGGTATGAAACCGCCCGTCAAAAAGCTATCGAAAAAAATATGAAGAAGACTTGACTTTCTGCAAACGCGAATTATATCTCTGCTAGTCAACAACAACTAAAGGGAGATAATCATGTTGCTTGATCTTTTTGATATGTATACACGCAACCCCGTCTACATCGTTAGCGAGGCTGTGATCCAAGAAATGAAGAAGGATGCTGATGCAAAACGTCTGCAGTATCTCGAATCAATCAAAACAAAAGTTGATGCAGAGATCGACAAGCTAAAGGCTGCTGCCTAAATATACTTGTTGGACTTGTCCATCATTTCATCTGCCATAGAACGCAGATACCTCAAAAGGGATGCTATTGAGTGTGCGCCGTCATACTCTGGCATCCCTTGATTCATTGCGGCCTCAAACTTATCAGGCGGAACACCATCCCAAAGTAATTCTATATTTCCGTCTTGATTCAAGTATGCGTTGAATGAAAACAGATTAGCCTTGTGCTTCTTTCTTGCCATTGACAGTCTCTAGTTCTTGTATTGCTAGGTTGTAACAGTCAGCCCTAAACTTAAAGCCGTTCGCAGGGTCGATATCGCCCCGCTGGTATCGCGTCGCTTTCTTGTAGAAGTCATCCTTAGATACTTCGCCAAGAATCCACGCCTTGCTATGGTCGGTCAAGATTCGTACAAAGACGTAGCTGTCACAGTCTTGCTTAGAGCCGTGAGCAGCCACAGAACAATCGTAGTTAGGTGAAGGAGTGGTATTGCACCGCTTGGTTTTGACATCAACGCGTCGGTTTCCGACAAGCAAGTCAAAGTCCTTGCTGTTAGCTTCGAGGCCACCAGTGTAATCTTGGACGATGATCTCTCCGATTGCACCAACTACATGACTAAGACTACCCGTGATGCTGCCCTGTAGGTTTCCCACAGAGGCAGCTTTCTTTTTGGCACGGGCAATAATCTCAGGTGTTATTTTGATCTGTATCATTATCTTCTCTAGGCAAGTAAACTAAAACGAACGAGCCACAGTTGCCACAAGTAAGGTTGGTAACCATGCAGAATTCATCGTCTTCTTCTGTATCATGGTCACCGCCCCATGTCAAATTAAATTTGCAGTGCCAACAGTTCATGCTGCGTTCAAGTCCACTACTTCACAAACACCTGCAGTACAAGCCAACTCGCGTGATCCGCTGGTATTGTCTTCCTTTTCAAATTCAGTCAGCTTCTGCCAGTCGATAGTAATCTTATCGTAGACCTGTTTCCATTCCAAGTAATCTTCGCGTTCGATATCTTGGTAAGGAGCCTGTTGATAGGTGTGATCGCTGTGTGGCAAGAACGATACGCCAGAAGCTACATCAAAGTTCTCGTAAACCCATGCACCAACTTCCATCCATTCATGTTCCTTTACAGTGATGGTAACAGACGGTTTGTGTTCACACCAATGAATGGCGTATGTCTTCCACAATTCTAGCTGTTCGATAGCTGTCATCTGTGTCCGTGTCACTGCGCCTTCAGGTGATTTCATCGGGAATGAGAAGACGGTTGTAGAATCCGGCTTCATCATGTCGCGTTCATTATGTACACCCTGTTCGATCAGGAACTGTGTCAACGGGTCTTTGTTATCACCGCGAACAGTACGGATGAAGTAGTCATTGTGACGGGCGTGAATCCCGCTTGCTGCGTCCACCAGTTGTGACACAGTACCCGACGGCTTGACACAAGTGATTGCAGTGCTCTGTGGGATTCCAAGCATCTGGGCAAACTCCTTGTTTGTGTCCACTGCTACTTGCCGCATCTCTTCGAGCCACCGCTTGCTGTCCACATTCTTTGCCAGCACGGAGTGATCCATGATACCAGTCAAGGATACGCCTAACAAGCGTTCTTCTTCTGTATTGTCCTTCCATATCTTCCTCAAGTATTTGAAGTCAGTCAAGGTAGACTGCAGGGTTCCCAAGATGGTAGCCAGACGTACCTTATCCTTGAGTTCTTTCAAGTCGTCGGTTTCACGGACAACTACCTCTGACAAGTTACAGAACTGATAGCCACGAAGAATGATCTCTGAGCACGGGTTTGTGCCCCACATGTGGCCTGTCTCGCGGCGACCATTACGAGCGACATGCTTGTCGGCTGCTTCACGATTAAACATACCACGCTCACCGGACTTGCTGTCGTACAGGGCAAGCCACTCACGCATGAATGTACCCATCTCTGGCTTTGTCTTGTAAGCCACAGAGTTGTTTGCCAACGCCCGTTGTGGTTCAGATTCCCACCACATGCCTGACTTAGCATGTGCCATCTGATCATCGTTGAGGTTAGACAGGCTGATTAAAGCAGAGCGGCGTACCCCACCCACAACAACGATCTCGCCAATCTTGCACATCAGGTCGTGGCATTCGATAGGAAATAGGCGGCGACCACGAGCCTTCTTAAAAATCTCAACTGTAAAATTAAACAGATCAACGAGAGGTTGTGGTCCGCTTGCACGGCCACCCATAACCTTCAGGCGTTCACCAGCGGCACGAACACCACTAACATCCCATGATGGAATTTGACCAGCATATAAAAGCGCAATCAATTCACGCAACGCTTTAGCCCATCCCGGCTTGCTATCTCCTACTTTTATAACAGTATCAGAATCGTTAAAATTGTCAGAAACAACTGGGAGTCTATCCACATTTTCTCTCTCCACACTAAAACCAACGCCCGTACCACACATCAAAATATACATACACTCATCAAACGCACGAGGGCTATCGACAGGAATGTAGCTACAATTGTATCCACACACTGCATCACGCTCTAGGGCTTGTCCTGCAGTCATCATGGCTCTCATAGATGGCATGACACGCAAGTTAAGGATTGCGTCTTCTAGTTCCTTTATTAGTGGACTTGTAAGCTGATAACCATGCTTATCGCGCACATGATTAGCCATAAAAGAAACATATCTGGATACAGTTTCATCCCAATTCTCCCTTCGCTGCTCATCTTCCAACCAACGAGCATAGCGCGACTTGTGAATGAATTGTTGATATGGTGTAGGTAACATGTTGCTCATGTTTTTATTCTCCCTTGATTTGGATTAGTTTGTTGAGGTACCACTGTGCTTTTTTGAGGTCTTCGATTCCGTTCTTGTACCTGTATCGCCAGAGGTATTTGATGATGTTTCCTTGCAGGTAGTATTCAAACCCGTCACCTGTCGCCGCCGCGATTGCGTCAACGCATTCGATACCTGCTTGATTGTAGTGTGGCGGACTATTGACATTATCTACCTTTTCGTCGAACTTAGAAGGCCATGCTTTCATTTGATTCTTCATATATTCTTCGTGTCTCACCGATTGTCTCCGCTGCCCTGCAACATATCGCGGTTCTTGCGATCCTCTAGCTTGTCTAAGTTGCGCTGCGCGACCTCTTCTAAGCTGTATCCTAAGTCTCTTG
>Ga0070746_10001914_pt1 | contig 12371 bp, 22 predicted proteins | sample VirMetDEL_Mar_21_FD_77016 | JGI IMG/M metagenome (GOLD analysis project Ga0070746, IMG submission 77016) | Aqueous microbial communities from the Delaware River and Bay under freshwater to marine salinity gradient to study organic matter... | ecosystem: Environmental > Aquatic > Marine >... | reverse complement strand
GTCAAGCATTACAGGAGGAGACATATTTTTGAAGTCAATTATAAAAGCATACTGCGGCGAAGATGCAATAGAAAGGCAAGTAATCCCGCCATACTTCTCAGGGTCTACTCCACCTTCAATGTCAATAGATGCGACGTGGCCTGTCGGCCAGGAGTCTAGCTTATCCATTATTTCTGGAGGAGTTAGATGAAGGTCAAAGGTGCGTTGAGGCAGCTCAAGATCTTTGTCTAACGCTTCTTCTGCTGCACGTTTTAGATCAAAAGCAACTAAAGGAACTAGCTTGTATTGACCTGTTAGAATATATGGATCGTGCGTAATAATACACTTACGACCATACAGAGGAGAATTGGTATCTACGCATCGAAACATGGTGCCACGCATATTGTATACGCTATCACCTGTTTTGCCTGCGGCACGCATCGCCAGCTTACCCATCAACACACAGACATTAGGGTCGAATGCTTTAATGTCTCGGCCTAACTGTTCTAAGCCTTGCTGCACCTGCCAGCCGTCCCATGAGAAGTTATCTTCGTTACCATAAGTAGGAGAAGATTGTGCGATGTTGCCTAGGAAACAAGCAGACTTTAAGATGCCTGCTCTGTTGAGTAGCTGTGATAGTATATTACCACCACCACCTACAAAAGGCATGCGCATCTCGGTTTCATCCTTTCCAGGTGAGCCACCGATCAGCGCAATCTTTTCCGGCTTATCAACTACCGGCATTTGGTTTGGAACAATTATAGCCATTTAGAACTTGATTGCGTCATCTGCTTCTTGAACTTTACGATTTAACTCAGCATGCTCTTCGTCAAAACTTACAAACTGTGCTTTGCCTCGTGTCATTGCAGTAAGCACGTTTCGAACGTGTTCACCCATACGGTCATAATGCGTTTTCTCTTTCTCAATGCCTACAACTTGAAAACCCATATTAAGACCGGCACGAACAAGAGAGCCTTCACCTGCATAAGGATCAACCATAAAATCACCAGGAATACCTAGTGGTTCGATGACTTGTTTAGATACTTCGAAAGGTTTTGAAAACGGATTGCGTTGCATCTTACGTTCAGCTGAGCCATCAGCAAGATAGTAATTTTTAGTTTGTGGATTACGTAACGTAGCTTGGCCTTTGCGCATTACCATTACATACTCGACAGCTTTGGTCCACCAGATATTACCAGCACGATTTCTGCAAGGATGAGTTTTGCACCATACAAGAGGATAAGGTTGAACACTAAAGCCGATGTCTTTGCCCCAGTTTAAAAGCTTTTCGTGATGCGCGAGGTCATACCAGAACGCACAGTATTTACTGTCTTTCAAAACTCTATAAGCATTCTCAAGGAACACTGGCATCTGCTCTAGGTTTTCTTCGACGTCATGCGCGTCAGCAACTCTATCCAAATCAGACGCATTGAAATCAAGGTTATCCATATCAATACCAAAGGGAATATCAGTATAAACAAGATCAACGCTTTCATCATCTTGTCTGGAGAACCAGTCTCTGTTATCTTCATTGTAAATAATTTTGCTTAGATCAAACTTTGTGTTTTGCGTATACTCAATAGTTGGTGCTGCGCTGACGGATTCAACGCTTGAACTTGTCTGGCTAGCTGTGTCTACGACATCAGACAGGTTGATACCTACTTCACCGCGTATTGGACCTGCACCTGTGACAGGAGAGGCTTTAGTTGTTTGCACTCCTGCTTGCTCTGCAATGTAAGAAGCAAGTTTGTCGTCTTTGCGTTTGAGATAAATCTGTAAACACTCTTGCACACCTGCAGCATTCTTAATCTCTTCGTCATGTGATTTGATTGACGCTGCTATTTTTAGACAGTTGTTAATGTGTCCTGCTGAAGTGCCAAGCAGTTTGCCTGTGTGAGCTTGTCCCCACTTAGTTCCTTCGGCACCTGCTTTTTGTGCTTTGAGTTTGTGAATGTCTGCTACCGCACATACTTTCTCTTGCCATGTCATGTCCTTGCGACGAAAGTTTTCTTCGAGTTCGACTTCGCGATACTCTACGGTAGACATGTTTTCCCTGTATGTGTATGGAATTTCTGTGAGACCAAGCATCTGAAAAGCTGTGGTTCTACACCAACCTGCAACAAGCTCACATCTTTTACCTTCTGGTAGATCGTCTTTGAAGTTAAGAACAGGCGGGTGAATTAGTCCGTTGTCAACGATAGAAGGAATAAGTTCTTCGTCAATGTATCTACGGACTTCAGGAGTATCCTCACGTGCACGTTCTGGTGCAATGTGAATTTCTTCGATAGGTATAGTGCTAGTGCCTGTTGTAGACTTGGCTAGAATTTGTTTGTATAGATCACTCATAAAAAAGTGTGCGTGATAAGTGTGCGCACCCCACTATTGTATTAACTAACTGCAAGAACAGATTTGACTTCGTTCTGAAGTCCCATCTCTCCGTCTACGAGCTTAGTGGTCACAATGACCTGACGACCGTGCAGACCTGCGATTGTGTCAGCATTGAACTCAGGGCGTTCACCCTGTGAAGTGCCGAAGGCTGCGTCGATGAGGCGAGCAATATCTGTTTTGAAATCCCAATCAGGATTTTTCTCAGAAGGTTGCAGCGCGTAGTAACGACGAAGCTGATACCCAGGACTGATGGAAGAACCAATGGTTGATTCTGCATCTTCCGCCAGCTTATAGATAACCATAAGGTTCTTGTTACCTTCGACAGACTTAGAGGCAACTACCTCGGCCTTGTCAATGGAGCAAAGATACTTACCGTCAATAAGACGTGGCATTGAAGTATCGGTGTCGTTTAGATCAATTTGTGTGTCTAACATAATATTACTGATTTACTAGGTTTTACTTATTTGTTTTGGTTTCAAGCAAAGAAGAATACTTTACTTAAAAGGGTTCTGTTGACTCGGGATGGCTTGGTTCAGGTATATAAATATAGTATTCATAGTTTGAAGCAGGTTCCCAAGTGTTGGTGATAGGGTTATATACCTCTAGTTTGGCATTTTCTAAATTAAATTCGACTTCCCAGATTACCCAGCCGTCAAAGACCCAGACCCAATGATAGCCTGGTTGAGTTGGTGGAAAATGTTTCATATTAAGTCGTCACCTAAAGGTGATATGTCTGATAAAGCTTGTGCCTTTCTGATCTCTTCTAAGCGACCTACCATTTGTTCTGGTGCAGCATAAGGTGCTACAGAAATTACTTCGTAACCGTCGTCAGCTAGTGCTATCTGTATATCTTCAGCGACTAAACCAAGATCAGATAAGTTGTCTAGTTCTAGCTTTACAATAAACGCACGCTTCATGCTTCCTGCATTACGAGATTGACAAGCTCCATAGCGTCTTGCGTTTTCTTTCCACCGACAGATGACTTGAGTCCAAGTGTTTTGTTTGCTGCTGATGTTGGAAAGGTAGAAACGACTCTAGTCTCTTTGGCATTTGCGCCAAAGCCAGATAGCTCGTTGTCGAATAACCAAACCTCAGAGAACAAACCTGCAATGATCTCAGCTGTCTGCCCTGGCACTGCAATAAAGTTCTGCATGACTTTGTCTAGTGATGCTTCCTTGGCTCGCAGGTGTCCAGTGAAAACAATAGGCTTGCCTGAAGCTTTGAGGTTGAACAACATTTGCTTCATGATGTTGAAGAACGCGCCCCACTCTGACCACTCGAATGCAGCATCAAAGGATTTAGATGTGACAGTCTTGAAGTCGAAGTTGCCGATGTGCTTTTTCTGTGCGCGAAGAATTTCTACGCATACAACGTCAACAAGAGTTGTAAGAGAATCAACACCAATGACTTTGATCTTGTCGTCAGCTATGAAATCGTTTGCGATCTGAGCAAACTTTCTGAACTGGTCCTCGCGTGGAACTTTGTTATCAAACTCATCTACAACAGGTGAGTCGTAATAGACACTAGGATTCTTGTTGTTTTCTTTGAGCCAACGCAAAGGTCCAGATAGGTTTAAGTCAAGGTCAATGACACCGATGTTTGGGAACTGCATTAGCGCAGTTGTTTTGCCTGTGCCTGGTTGCCCAAGCATTAGGATTGACGGGATTTGTTTGTAGCCTTCGTTTATATCTCTCATGGTTATGCTTTGTCTTTACGAGCTTTAGCTGCTTCGTTTGTAAAATTAAAACCTGGATAACGTTTGTCCAGCTTTTTGAGGTTAGCTTCAAGAACATCCTCACGTGTAAGACCTTCGTTCGTATAGATACGATTCAAACATAAATGCGCTTTAGTAAGTGCTTTGACAAATCGTATTGTGTCTATCTCTTGGTTGTAGACAAAGCATTTTTTAGTTGCGTCTAACATATCACCACTAATCTCTGATAACTCTTCGAGTAATCCATTAAAGCTTAGATAACTAGATACTTGTTGACTTGCAGATAACTCTTTGATGTGCAAGCATTGTCTTAATAGCTCAAGATAAAACTCTATATCACCTAGTTCTTCGACTAGATTATCGTCTACTTTAGTTAGTAAGGTTACAGAACCTTCTTGCAGTTCACATACTTCTCCTGCAAAGCCAATAGACGCGTGAAGCAAATCAAACAGTTGATCTCTGTTTTCTCTGTTGTTTACTTCGTCTGCAATCTGCGCAGCGTTCTTGGCTAACTTGTTTACCATCTCAGGGTGAGACAGTCCATTTAGTGTTGGTTGGGCATTACTCATAAGGGATTCAATCATTGAATTGGTCTGGCAAAGGCATTGGACCTGCAATCTCTGCTTGTGGAAAGCGTCTACGTATGTGTGAGTAAGGAACTTCACCTAAGAATAGATCGCCGTTCGATATGTTTGCGCGTCTAATTCTCCAAACAGTTTTTACTTTTATCCAGTAATAGTTGTCGTCTTTTAGTTCTTTGAGGTCAGATACTTTTTCTATCTTCATCATGGTTCATAGACCTCTCTGTCGTAAAGCTCTTTGATTATGATTGCTTCAAAGTCAGCATCGTCTCCTCCACGGTGGAGTTCGGGTCGTGGATTGTCAGGAAACAAACGGTCCCATGCTTCTTGTGCCTTTGGCCATTTGTAACCGTTGCCAGATTTCTTAGGTAGTTTGAAGTAACTAGTTGATTGTAGCATAGGGCAGGCTAAAGGTGTGCCTAAGTCAAAGCCTTCGTATTCAAGGAACTTAGAATCAAAGAATCTGTTCCATGCAGTAATGCGACCAGAAAATTCAGAAAACAAAGTCTCTAGTTCTTCTAGGTCTTCGTCGATTGGTTTCGCTTCACGAACTTCATCTACAGTCATGTAACCGTTTTTGAAGATCCATGCGTCATGGTGCTTTGCTGTTAAGTCAGGGTGCTTGAACACTTTGTCAAAGAGAGTAGTTCTCTTTCCAGTTATTAAGTTTAATTCTACAGCTCCTAGCTCAAGTATAAAGTCTTCTCCGGCTTTGAAGCCTGTTGTTTCTATGTCTATGACAAGTATTTCTTCAATGTCTTTCATTAGTCTTTGTTAAGTGGTGACCATGTTACATCTGAGTAAAGGTCAGTGTTGAGCACCATGCGTCGTTGCGAAGCAGGTGATTTACATACATCGTGGTATGGGCATACACCGTATTTACCTACGCACCAGCGGAACATCATAGGGAACTCTCCTCGTAAGAGGTTAGAGCAGAAGTCTGAAACAAGGATGGAAGTATTGTATTCCCATTCTTCGATCTGGTCTTGCCGGTAATAATAACGGTGGCGGTGAAATTCTGTTTTAACAAGACCAGATTTGAGCGGTGGTCTTGAATAGATTACGTTGAGTAGCAAGCCGCGTGGAAGTTCTCCAATGATTTTCCAACCCGCCCAGTTGTAACCTATGGTTTGGTTTGATAGTTCAAAGTCAGCCCAATAGGTTCCGCCCAACATGGATGTAGTTTTGTGGTCGGATATCCACGTGTCACGTCCGTCGAGTGTGAGAACCAAGTCAATCTTACCAGTCCAGTAAACGTTGATGCGCTTGACTTCTACAGGTTTATCAGCCAGTTCGTCTGGATAGGTGGAAGGGTCAACGAGTTCGCTAAACTTCCAGTTAAGTTGTGTCGGTTCGTATTCAAGAACAGTGAGAGGAAGAGAGAACGGCATCTCGACAAGTGGAACATTGTCACGTGTTTGAACTACAATGTCCTCGTGCTCATAGTGCTTCATGTAACGCTGAAGCGTGTCGATAGCACGATCAGAGGTGCGCCATTCGTCTAGTGGAACTGGTTGCTTTTCAAAGGGAACTTGCGCTGCTGCGAACACATCTTGTCGCATCTCCGTATCTGATTTGATACCAAGTGTTTTGTCTCTGTAGTAAACCTCCAAACCCTCGTGAACAGCTGAGCCATAAGTAAGTGCTGCTTTGGGTGGTGCCTCACGTGCATCAACAAGTTTGTATTCTGCTGATTTAGCACAGGCATTGAACACCTCAAGAGAAGAGTTGTCAATCTGTAGATTAAACTCACCTGGTTTGTCGTATTGCAGTAAGAACCTGCGAGCACCAACAGGGTTTCGTTTGGTGATTGTATCGTTTAAGTCTAAGCTAGGGAATGGTAGGTCTGGTGTCATATCTTTAACCTTGTAACAGGTCATCCATGTCTGAGATCAGAACATTTTTACCTGTAAGTTTGTTTGACTCTTTCTTGGTTTTTGCTCTGCGTTTTTGTGGTGTGTTACGATTTGCTTGGATCACCTGGAAATAAGTTCTCGCTTCTTCCAGAGTTAATTTGTTCTCGTCCACTTCGAGGAGTTCGTGTAAAGGTAAGTCCTCGAAGTATTTCTTCGATTTCGTATTCATTGGTTGCTAGGTAGTAATCGGGTATATCTCTTGCTCTCATCTCTGTTACCAGAGACTTGAACAGTTTGCTTATTGTTTGATCTATTGGACCTCGTAACGTGCCTAAAGCACGCGTAAAGTAATAGAAATCTTTTTCGGATACGTCACAAGCTATCTTGTGAAGAGTTGTTTCTTGCCCTTTAATTTTGTAAGGGTTAGGTTTCATATAAGTATATGTTTGTGATCTTCGTCTGTTTCCACTAATTCGAGATTAAACGATGCTTGCACTTGTTGATATTGTGCAACGCTCATGTTTGCAAAAGTAACTTGGTCAGTAATAATGTCCAGTTCTTTAAGAAGGAAAACAGCGTCGAACACTTTTGTGTTACGTGCGTCTAGCTCTCCATCTTTTACGCCGACAACAGTATTGCTAGAGTCAATGGCTCCTCGCGCCTCGGCACGTTGGCGTTCACCACATCTAATTAGATCGCCTGTATGTCTGGTGAATATAAAGCTACCACCGCATTTAAGGTGTGCAAATATCGACTCGCACTGTGCAATGGTAAATAAAGTTGAAGCATGTCCGTTGAGCTTCATGCCCTTGATAGCGTCTCGAATACGTGCTATAAAAGTTTCGGGCGAATAAGGTGTTGGATCAAGTATCGTCTCTTTAGGAAAGTTCTCGACGATTTGATAAATGTGCTGCTCGTATCTCTGCAGAGCTGCACGTGAATGCTGCTGTAGGGTCGATGACATGATAAAAGTGTGGGCCTTTCACCCACTCGAAGGTTTTAATATGAACCTTTAACACCCAAGGGAAAAGGATTAGCCAAGCAAGCTGGACTCGCGCTCGCGCTGCTCCTTCTCTTTGATTGCCTGCAGTGCAGTAATCGCAGATTCTTTGGTAAGCTCTCCGAACTGGGACTCGAACGTGTCGATACCAAGACGCTGGGCAAGGTTGCCTGCGAATTTGTCTTCGGTGAGAGCGTGGCCGTCGTCTTCGATAGCGATGAAAGCATTGTCAACAAGCGCAACAATTTCTTTCGGTGCTTTCTTGGAACGAGTAGATGGAGAAGGATCGAACTTGATTCCTTCACCGACAGTAGAAGCAATCTGCTGCATTGCTTCTTCTGAGATAGCACCAGTAGAGAGAAGGCGGTTGATGTAGGGTTGCTCTTTCTCGGTGTAGACAAACTTCTTCTTGTCGCCTTCACCTTGATCTTCGCCTTCGCGCTCGATGCCAGTCTCTTGTTCAAGTGCGTCACAGAACGCTTCACGGAATGCGTGATTCCATCCACGGTAAATGACGTTACGATTAGCTTCGTCAACACAGGCACCAGTGCGTCCAGCAAGCTGGTCGAACTCTTCTGCGTTAGATGGCACTTGAACTGGAACAGTTTGTCCCAGAGACTTATTCATGTAGGTTTTCATACGTATGTATTTTTTTCTATTTAGTTTGAGGTAGTTTACGCCTACCTCTAGCGTTCCTAAACACCAAGGTCATTAGCCTTGCGTGAATAGTAAATTGTTAGTCGTTGCAATCAAGTAAATTACTATTTAATCCCAAGAATGCTTCATACTCTGCAATATCCTCAGCAGTGAGTGTGCTTGTAGATTTCTTTCTTTTCTTTACAGTCCTTGCGTTGAGTGCTTGCAATGCTTCGTCACCAAACTCATTCTTTCTGATTCGTGCATCTAGAGACTTGACAACACCAGACTGTATGAGTTTAAGTAGCTTCTTTCTAAGGTGTAAACCGTAGAAACCACGTAGCATATAAGCGTCAATCTTTCTATCCGTCAGAGTCAAACCGATAGATGCGTGTTCTGATAAATCTTTTGAACGTAAAGTAGAAGTCATTGAGTATTGCAGATGTTGTCGCCACTTATACTATAGCGTATAAATCGAAAAAGTCAATATATAATTTACTATTTTTTAATGTATTTTAATATGAATTTATAACCTCTGCATCTGCGTCTTTCATACCAAGTTGCAGATTGCCTTGGAACTCAATATTACTGGCTTCTCCATAAGTTGACTCAATCGTCTTGTTTACCAAGGGTTCGATAACATCTAGCAGGGATTCAATGGTTGAACGCGTCAATTTAATCTCTTGCTTGACTGAGTCATCTAGTGAGCGAAGGGAAACACTTCCGATAAGTGTTTCTTCGCCATAGGTTGAGTGCAGGTAAATAGAGTCAATTTTTAATTTCATCTTAGTAATGTGATAGTTAATGGGTTGTTTGTTATTGTTGCAGTTATACCTTCTTCTTGAAGGTTAGTGATGAACTGTTTTAAGAGTTCATCGAAGTTGTTAGGTGATTTGCCTGGAGGAAAGTCAAACTTGATTGTTAGTCGTTTCCAGAACGGTGGCAGCGGCGGGAGGCTGTTGCTCAGTATTTGAGATGATGTCACTTCCATAGTAGTGTTTTAAGAATTGTTCTCCTTTGCTGGTTAGAGATAGATAAACTTTACGATTATCTGTCGCAGGACGTTCTGATATAACAAGACCGCGTGCCTCTAGAGTTTTGCGCAAGCCTGTTATGTTTGCATTGGAGCAACCAAGTAGCTTGGCTAGAGTAGAGACTGTTAGAGGTTTGTCGTTTAGAAGCACCATAGCCACGCACAATTTGAATGCACGTAAGTCATAGTGACTCATTACTTTCTGAATATGGTGAGTCAGTTTCTTCGTAGAGTTGAATGTTGGTTTTATTTGTTTCATAGGTAAGATGGGAGGTTACGCAATCATGTTCGTCGTAGGTGTCATACATCCAACGTCGTTTGGTAAATTGGTCGGAGCATGAAAGACAAGTTGTGTAGTTTAAGATTGCACGTTTGTAAGGTATAATGCAGTTGCAGTTATGGCATGTGGAGCGGAACGGGTTCATAGTTTATCTTCTTATGCCTAATATTCTTGGGCTGTAGTTTGATAAATAGGTTTTGCAGACTGCTCTGCTGTAGGTGGGTCGATGGATACATTGACCATCGCCAATGTAAATAAGTATATGTCCAGACTTGCCTGACCTACTGCCTCTCCAAGTGACTACAATATCGCCCGGTTGGATTGCTGATTTTGCTACAGGGCTACCCCATTTTAACCAGCTTCGAGCCATAGCATGTCGCGGTGGAGGAGTTCCACCTGCATCTACCACAACTTGACCTACCCAGTTAGCACATTGTAAAGACTGACCTTTTTTGTAGTGTTTGCTGTCCCATTTCCTTGCTTCCGTTACGATAGACGAATTTGGGATTGGCACGGTGAACAGTTCAAGCAGTTTACTGTTAGCTGTAGGAGAAGTGCAGCCAATAGCTGCCAAGGTTGTAATGATTACGACTGAAGTTATAAACTTTGTCATTGTTCAAATGCTAATTTGGCGTTCAATTTGTTCTTCGAGACGTGCAATAATTTCATCGTAGAGTCGAGGATACTTAGAGTAAGTAACTTCTTCCGTTATTGTATTTGCGTTAGACCACTCTATAGAGTGAACCTGCAAATCTTCAATGTCATATCCGTCGAGATAATCGTATGTAATAACTTTTTCTCCAGCGAGCTGTCCTCGTGCTTTGTAACGTTCTACGACCTCAATGTCTGCGGTAACGTTAAAGTCACGACCTTTGACTTCTATTAAATATTTCATGCGTTTAATAATTCTTCATACTCTTGTATGAGTTTAGCGTTTGCAGATACAGCAGAAGCTTTTTCTTTCTTATCTGTTTTAATGTTTAGTTTACGTTCTACTTGTTCTAGTGCAGTCTTTAAGCTGCCAGAAGGCTTGTCTTTCTTTAGGTTTTCTACTCGAACTAAGACATGATTGCCAAACAAATCTTCGACCCAAGCTAAGCCACGTTGCTCATCCCATATACGAGGTAAGACGTGTTTTTGGTCTTTGTTGCTGGTAAGTCTAAAGAATCCTCCTTTAGACCAAGGCTTCCATCTACCGTAAGCTAGAGATGGAATACCACCTCTAGCTTCGACGTATTCTGCGAGTGTTACAATTTTCATAGGAGAAAGTCAATCAGATAGTCGGGCTCAAGCCCGAAGTGTAAAGACAAAAGATCCTCGCACTCGTCAAGGTTGCCAGTCATTATAGTCTCTTTCAGGTCACGTTCGAAGTTGTGAATCAGTTCCATTGCTTCTTCACGTGACATATCGTCACGCTCCATTAATATTTTTAATACTCTTTTCATTATTTTTTCTTGTTTAATTTAACCCTAAAACTGTAGTGGCTAAAATTCCTCGCTCTTCTATTTCATCTTTTGTGTAATAACAGTTTACCTTTTCAGTCAAAGAGAAACCGTCAAATGTAAATGTCATTACTGTAAAAGACTCACGTCGTAATGCTGCAATAGTTATAAGATGCATTACTCTGCTATATCTTCTAATGTAATAGCAATGCTCCAGACGTTGTCATAATCAGTGTCGTCTAAAACAGACATATCGACAAGATCAATCGACTCAACGTCTGGCTCGCCATTTGTCTTCATAGGACAATACGAAAGCATAGAATCGTTCAAGAAGTAGTAGTTGCCATACAAGGCAGACTTAATATAGGTTTCCGGTAATTCTTTCATACGCTATACTATACCATATATTTCTAAAAGATCAAGATATATTTATCAATCATTCAATGTATTTTCAATCGCTTTCTCATACACAAAAGCCCACTAAACGCATTCAATAATTGAATTTGTCTAGTGGGCATTGATTATGTTGTGAAGGTTACTCCCAAGTATTTTGTTCTTGTTGCGACAAAAATCTTATACAACTTGGAAGTTATTTCTAGTTGGACTTTAGAGTTTTCGAATACAAGTTTAACTGATTCGCACTCTAGTTTATCTCCATTCTCCAATGTAAATTCATTGGTTTTGTATTTCTCTTTGAATACAATGGAGTCTCCGCTTATGTTGGTTACTGTTATTGGGTTTGCCATGATTGATTTGACATTGAGTCAGTCGGTATGCGGTCGGTCGGTAATAAATCTGCCATCGCTGAATGATTGATAGATGGACTTCTCTCTAAGGTTTGGCTTGCTTCTAACGTGGAGTAGCTTTGTTTGTTTACTACTTATATATATACTCTTATATATATATATTACACTATTAGAATAACACCAAGTCCAGAAGAAATGAAGATAGGGAGGAAGAAACATATTCACACCTCTAGCTCCTCGAGCAATGTAAATCTATCAATCCGCCATTGCTCATTTCTATTATGACTGACGACATACGCACCGACATATAGGTTTGAACCTTGTAAGATAGACTGAAGGCTATGGGGAGATTGCTCTCCCACGATAGCGGTTAAGATGCAGGTTTAATTACATAGAGTTTGTCGTTAGACTCTTCACGTAACTTTTCAAGGATTGTGGAGTAGCGTATATGCTTCTCGTTCAAGAACATGAGAACGAACTCATTCTCATATTCACCTTGACGTATTTCATTCTGCTGGATAAAAAGCTCCAACATTCCGACTACTTCTTCTTTGCTCATATACATAGCCTTCAGCCTACCTTACTTTACAATTTATGCCCTGTTAGCTGGCGGGAGGATGTTTCACCTCCGCGCCACGTAGTTTCTACTTCTTGACAATTTCCACCATCTTGGCGATTTCGTCTTCGGTAGGCTCCGCTCCATACATTGCTGTATG
>Ga0070746_10001912_pt1 | contig 12375 bp, 16 predicted proteins | sample VirMetDEL_Mar_21_FD_77016 | JGI IMG/M metagenome (GOLD analysis project Ga0070746, IMG submission 77016) | Aqueous microbial communities from the Delaware River and Bay under freshwater to marine salinity gradient to study organic matter... | ecosystem: Environmental > Aquatic > Marine >... | reverse complement strand
TTCTGCTCTAGGCGAATTACAGACTATGGATACTAGTTTATCAAGTATCCAGTCTAACGTTGCTACTAGTTCTTTACAGAACACCGCTAACACCATTTTAACTAATGCTGAAGCACACCTAGGAACCATAGACACAAGCACCGCCACAGCTTCAACCACCTTAACTGGGATCTCAGCCAAGCTTCCAGCGGCACTCGGTCAGGATATTATGAGTGATTCACTTTCAGTCGTAATCGCTTCTAATCAATCCTCAATCCCAGTCTCAACAGCTGGGGCCTCAGCAACTGCCTCCTCACAATCAGCCTCGCCAACTGCTGGAACCACTACAAATTCAACTACAGCAGATATGAACGGCTTTAATCACTTAACTATTTTCGGTAATTCAAGTAATACAACAGATCAAATTAAAGTACAGACAAGTAATGATAATTCAACCTTTTATGAAAACCAAGCTCATTTCGTAAGTCAGCATTATACCAGTGGCGATTTTGCTACTAATATTACCGGAACCGGTGCTAGATATTACAGAATTACACAAGCTAACACAACTGGCTCAGGACAGTCATTGACTATTATAACCTCCAAGAAATAAGCTAGTAATCAAATATTTCTTTATATTTTTCATATTCATTCATCTTAGAATATACTTTCCGTAAATCGTGAATAGTAATAGGAACATCGCATAGCTTATAGGTAAAGTTCATTATTCCATTTGAGATATTAGATTTCTTCAGAACTCTACCGCTTGCACTAGTAAATAATAATTGCTGATTTACTTTCCTATAATTAGCTATATATTTTAGCAGAATTTTAGGCATAATTTGCGATCTCAATTTATAACAATATTGCTTTATCAGTTTTTTATTTTTTCGCTTATTCATAATAAGTTTAAATGTGTTTGTTGGTATGTCGTGTAGCATATAAATTGGTGAAGTTAAGCATTCGTGGGGTTGTTTGTTTCTTACGTATTCTACGAAAATTAGGTGGTGTAATTTTATAGGCACTTCAAAAATTAAAAACGCTAGGAACATAAAATTTCTAAAATTAGTAAATGAAACACCATTAGACATAAATACAGAGTACCAACTCCTTATTGTCTGTTGTAGATTTTCAAAACTGGCTATTTTTAAATAATCGTATGGGTTATTTTTCATATCAATTAGATCGCTTATAGCTTCATTATAAATATTGATTATGGTTTCAGGTACTCCATTACACTCTAAAAACACTATTACAAATTCTAAGGTTTTCAGAACAGTCAATGGGCTATATTTTTGTAAAAGTTTTTTAGTCAGCTCCTCGCAGTCCTCAACTATTACGCTATTATATGTATTAGTATCAAAGTCATAAAAATTAGGGTAGATGCGATTTAATCGTTTTAAGTTAATTAAACTAGCATGGAAATCATATTCTCCAAATTTCAGCATCGCGTTTAAATATTATATATATTATAGCACCATTTTATATACGAAAATGAACGAGGGGGAGCTTGAAATTATTAGAAAGCCTAACTGTAATGGAAAGATAGAGCGGTTTATAAAGGTTACTTGTCCTAAATGTAAAAAGGAAAGATTAAAACGATATGATAAATATATTCATTGTAAGAGTTTTATGTGTTTAAAGTGTAATGCTATGGAAAATTTGGTAGTGCCGCCAATCCAACACGGTCTAAGCGGTAAAAGGGTTTATAGGAAATACTATAATATGCTGCATAGGTGTTATAATGAAAATAGTAAGAGCTTCAAATGGTATGGTGGAAGAGGAATAGGGATATGCGATGAATGGCTAGATCCTGAGAAAGGATTAATAAATTTTGCTACTTATGCCTATGAAAACGGATTTACAGAATATTCAAAATTACAAATAGATAGAATTGACAACGACGGCGATTATGAGCCATCAAACGTTCAATTTATTACTCAAAAAGAAAACTTAGATAAAATGAGAATAGGCTTATTGGAAAAAATAAGCCCAAAAAATAAGAAGTATTGCTATCAATATAAGAGCTTAATTGATGGTCTAGCGTTAGAAGAATTAGAGGAAGACACCGCAGAAGAAGTAGCCGAAGAAAAAAAATTAGTACCGCTTTGGGACTTTCTAGAAAATTTAGGGAAATCTAAATAAAAATAATATCCTTAGGAAGCTCCATTTTCCAACACATATAAACACAATCAAACGCTGGGCTATGCTTTTGCCAATCAGCCTTAAGCTCTTTTTTCTTTTTATCGTAGTGAATAAATTTCATTCGTTTTCTAGGAATAATAATCTGAAGATCGTTGCCAAGTATTTTAGTATATTGGTAACACAAAGTAGAGACCGGGACTATTAAAATAAAAGGTTTATTACGCTCAACTAGCTTGTTAATAACTTCCTTTTTTATTTCAAAGGGCGGATTATCTATGACACATTCTCCACGGTCATATTCAAAAAAATCTTCGTTTTGGTGAATAACATTAAAACCAAGTGCAGCCATATCTGTTCCAGCTGATCCCTCACAATAGAAGGGCATAGAAATTATTTTATCTTGAGGAATATAGTCTTTTATATCTTCCCATAAGTATTTAGGACTAACAAAATCATTATCTTTACTTGGGTTCCAATCTAAATAAGTAGCCATTTATAGAATATAAAATATATTAATATTATATATGGAACCCAAAGAGGGTACAGGGAAAAAACCAAAAGGCTCAGGCCGAAGGCTATATACAGATGAGAATCCAAAAGACACCGTACCTATAAAATTTAAGACTATGGACGATACAAAGAACACGATTAAAAAGCTTGAACGACTTTATAAAAGTGGTGCACGTCCACATATCAGAATAAGCCAAATCGGACAAGTATTAGAACAAAGACTAAGATTTACCGATTTAAAAAGAGGGGATAAAAGACATCAACTAGCTAAAAAATACACTGATTTTTTAAAAGAAAGAACAAAAGAAAAAACAGAAGAAAAAAGAAAAAAGTTGAAATTTAATTTTCTTTAATTATACTATTAGTAAATGTCATTTAGAGCCGAACTTAATAAACATCTTACCGCTTTACCAGTTTCGGAAGTAAAAAAATTAGTGAGTAAATACAACAAAGAACTTGATATTAAACCTATTTCAAAATTAAAGAAAGCCGAAATTATTGAGAAAATTAAAAGTAAAAAGCCTATGGATAAACAGTTACTAGCTAAATTAACTAATGATGCTCGTGCTACTGTAGAAGGTAGAAAAACTCAGAAAGCAAGTGAGAAAGAGGAAGCTAAGAAGCCAGTTAAGAAAGTTATTAAGGTTAAGAAATCTAAGCCTGATTTCTTAGACCTAGATAAAGATGGGGATAAAAAAGAACCTATGAAGAAAGCTGCAAAGGAGGCTAAGAAGCCTAAGAAGTCCGCCCCCAAAGCAATGTCTAAAAAAGACGCAAAAGCATTTGCCGACGCTTTCGCCAAAGCACCCGAAGAAGAAAAAGGTAGCTTATTCTCTAGCAAGGCTGAAAAAAAAGCAGTTAAGAAAGTTGACCGGGATTTCGTTCCAGTAAAAGTTGGAGATTTTATTAAGACACCAAAAGGAATAAAACCAATAACTACTGTATATCCAACAACCGCTTTAATAAAATTAAATTACATATCTACTGGTAAAGAAAAGCCTACCTTAGAATTGGTAGGCGGACCCACACAAACAAACGCCGAGTTAAAAAGAAAATTCATAAAAAAAATTAATGGTGGAGCTGGAGGAAAAGAACCTAAGAATAAAATGCCTAGTGGCGTACACATTCATTTAGACGGAAAGACTATGAAATATAACTCAGTCAAAGAAGGTCAAGCTGCATTTGATAAGATCAGAAGCAACCGATCTAAGAAGCCATATAAAAAGATGACCCTTATGGATGGCGATAAGATTCTAGATTATTCAGCATAAATTTTTTTCTTTAATTTATTTTTAATATCTATTAATAAATATTAATTAATTAAATTACTTAAAAATAAAATCTTTATTCATTATATAAAAAATGACAAGACAACGGCACCCCGAAACTATCAACAGTAAATTTATTGACTATATTTTAAATAATAATTACAATGAACTAGCTGATTATGATAAGAAGCTTTTACCGAAACTCAAGTCTAGGGATAATAAAATCACACCCATTTATAAAAAAGGTGGTATTTTTTTAAATGACCGTAATTGGTGTCTTAAGGGGTACGCAGGGCTTTCAAGAAAGACTAGAAATACTCTAGCCTATCAGCATTACGACGACCTAGATATCAGTGGAAGTGTTTACGCTGTTTTAGTTTATCTAGGCCGTAAATATGACATTGATATTCCTAATATTGAAGATCATTTTGAAAATAGAGCTATTTATTTAAAATCTAAAATGAATAAGGGAATGACTAGAGATGAAGCCAAGAAAATTTATACACAGAAGCCTTTTGATAATTATGATGATTGGTTTGATAAAAGTAAAATGTCAGCTCTAGAGACAGAAATAGCTGAAGTGCAGACTTTTATTTGGGAACACGATGACTTTAAAACTGATAGATTTTATTTAACTAAAAAGGGTCAGCGTATACATAGTGGTAATCCAAAAGGTAAGCTACTGGCTCATGTTTATTTTACTACTGAGTGGGCTATTGTTGAAAAGGCTATGGACTTTCTTGAAAGCCGTGGAGTTTTTCCTGTTGCGGATATTCATGACGGTTTTTTTATTCCCAAGAAAACAGAAAAAAGTTTGATTAAAGAAATGAATTTATTTATTCAAAATGAATGCGACTACCAAGAAATTTCATTTATTAGAAAAGAGATGAAGGATTTTTTAAATATTGAGAAAGCTATTATTGAAGACTTTGAAACACATGGAAACGCCGTCAGCGTTATTGAATACAATGAACTAAAAACTAAGTTTGATAAGATTGTAGGGTTCTGCAATAAAACTAAGAAGTTTATTGAGATCCACAGCGACGGAACATTTACTAACATCAGTAAAGAAGACCTAGTCCTAACCTATGATAGTCATTATATGTTTAAAGATAATAATAGCTTCTCCTTATTTACTCCTAAACCTTCTTCATTTATTAGGAATTGGTTAAGTGATCCACAAAAGAAAACCTATGACGATATTACATTTATTCCAAGTACAGAAGACACACCCCCAAGGCTCTTTAATACTTTTATGAAGGGCTTTTTTGTAGAATACTTCAACCCTGAAATGATTACCAACGCCGACCACGACGACTTAAATATTATTCTGAATCATATTAAAGAGCTTACTAGCGATGGTACACCTTTATCTAGTGAAATGTATGAATATGTATTGGACTGGTTAGCACATTTGTTCCAGCACCCAACGGAAAGAATGAACCAAATGATTATCTTTAAGAGTGGAGAAGGTATTGGTAAAACTATGTTTATTGATTTCATTGGATCTATGATGGCTCACGATAATAAAGAAAAATATTTATTAAAAGTCAGCGACCCTGACAAGGAAGTTTTCGCTAGTTTTAATGATAGAATAGACGGAAAGATGCTGGTTTTCAAGAGCTTAGTAAGAATAATCGCTTTTACGATTTATTAAAGGATTTTATTACTCGCGATAGTGCTATTTTAAATGCTAAATATCAGCAACCACGATTAGCAAAGCTTTTCTATCGTGTCATGGCTACTACCAATAATGAAAATTGTATACAAGTCAGCGACACGAACCGGCGATTTGTACCTATTGAAAGTAAAAGAGAAAAATTAAATATTCAAGAAATTCAAGCTTTAGTAAAAGCTTTTAAAAATCCAGTGGCTAAAAAGCTTTTCTATAATGCTCTTCTTAAAAGGGATATTTCTAGCCGTGATTTCAATGACTTTCCGAAAAGTGAGCTTTATAATAGGCTTTTAACTATCAGCAATGATCCAGTCAAAAGCTTTATTATTGATTATTTTAATATTGATAGGACATTTTCACAATATAAAAATGATGACTACGTCGCTGAGAAAAATTTTTATACCGATTATATTGAATATTGCACGGAATACAAATTCAGCTATATCAATCGGCGTGATTTTTTCATTAGGGTTTCGTCTATAGGTGAATGTTTTAAATCAACATATCACGGGAAAAAACAAATAAAAATTATCGCTTTTGATTTTATTTCAGTTAGGAATTATTTGAGAAAGCGAGGCTATAAGATCAATAATGGTTTAGACAGTGGAAACGGCACCGATTACACTGACGACGAGGAGGAAGAAACAGACCAAACAAACTTTGACATTTAGATTACATACTTTTTTTCTTTAATATATATTTATAAATTATTATTTATTTAAATACTTAAAAATAAAATATATCATTATTTATATATAGTAATAATGTCCGCATCCACCGAAAATCAAATGTTAGAAAGACTCCAGGAGCTTGAGGCTCGTGAATCTAAAGCAATTGAAAATAGAAAAAAAGCGTGTAAAACTTATTATGAAAAGAAATGGAAGAAAGACACTTCCTTAATGACACCTGAAGAAAAGGAAGTCTTTGAGAATAAAAGAAAGGAACGCAACAAGAAAGCACTAGAAAGATATTATAACAACGCCGAGAAATATAAGGCTACCGCACAAAAGCGTTACTATAAATTAAAAGAACAATCTAAGGATACTTAAGAAGATTTTAAAATCTATATATTAATATGCCTAAAACTGCTGGAGCAATTACAAAAAATAAAAATATTTTTTGGAAAGTAGCTGTACGAGAGCAAGGAAAAATCCTTGAAAAGACCTATAGCAATCTTAAAGAGTTATGCAGTGATTTAAATATTGATAGGAGCAATGTTTATAGGATCAGAAATGGAATAAGCAAACCCCTTAGAAAAAATAAAATTATATCAATTGATAAATTCTTAATTACTTAGGAAAGGATTTCCTATAAGGAGGATAAAACATTTGAGCTTTTTCAATTTCCTCATCTCTTATAGCTTTTTTAACTATTTCTATAATTTTACATTGTGAATGCTTTTTCACTAAACGATTTACCATTTTACATTCCCAACAAAGGTACCCACTAAAAAACCCTAGCCAAACATCATCGCATAGGACACAATAACCCATTTTAAAATATTTGAATATTTTAATGGGTGAGATTTTTAAAATTAAATATTTAGTTGATAATTTTGAAACTGATGGACGAAGAACTCAAGAATTAGTAGAATGCAAATTCCGTGGAATTAAAGAAATAAGCAATATTTTTGGACTTTCAGAAAACGAGATAAAAGATTTTTATATTAATCTTAATTTTAGAAATGATGAAACAATTATCAAATCCATAGAAAAAATAGATCTAGGCGATAAATCGCAACCAAAAATTAGAGTTGTTTTTACTTAGAAGCTATTAATAAAAGGACATAAAACAGCATTAACATTTATATTAGCGGACGAGGTAACCACGGGTGCGCCAACGTCAGGAATGATATTTAAAACAACCATCCGCTTTTCATTTATTTTCCCATTTAGTTTATAAACTATAGAATTATAAGCTGACGATTGCCTAAAATCGCCTATTGATCCTCTAGTACCTATACCTCCGTAATCATATTCATAAATGCGAACTGTTCCATTAAATCCAACCATAGAAATACTAGCATCAGCTACTATTAACTCTTTATTTCTTGGGATCAAATAAATTCCAGTATGGCTAACACAATCGCCAGTTTCTATTCTACAAAATGTATACGTATTGGTAGCATCTTGAAAAACAACTGCTCCACTATTTACTAAACCACTTCCAACACTGGTTACCTCTGCTCTTAAAATAGCTCTCCCAGTTATTCCAGTTGAAAAAACGCCACCGGCTCCCGTGCTTATGTTTGCAGTTTGTTCGTCGTAATTAGAATCAATATAGTCTATAGTAATTTGTCTAGCTCCAGTTCCCGTTGAAGTGTCTTGGGTTCCAGCTAAATTAATATTCCACGTGTACGAAGCTATAGGAATGCTTAAAAAGTTCTGATTTTGAAGTCCTAGCGTTGCTTCTGTCGTGGGTTGATGGGAGGAAATAGTTTGAATATTCACCTTTTTAAAATCTTCATGTATTTCCCTAACCATATCTAAATTGTAATCATTTCCAACCCTAGTCAGATTAGTACCATCATCAATTCCAATTTTACTATTTAAAAATGTAGAAGCGTTGAATTGAGTATTAACAGATCCATAAGACATTAAATTAAATCTACCAGCTACAGAATTTACGTTGATTATTTCTATTTGAAGAAATTGCTGAATATTAGCAAATCGTCTATGGAAAACTTGATTAGCTGAGATGCTTTTTTCAAAGTAGGTAAAACTATCAGTCTCACCCAAAGTGGGAGATGCTTTTATTCTGAAGGTTGTGTCTTGAGTGCACGCGAAATTGATATTTATAGTAGTGTATTTAGACAAATCAACTAAAGCCGATTTAAAGCCGAAGGTTTCAAATGTTCCACTCAGAGAAATTAGGGGCAAATATGTAAATAATAAATCAGTCATTTATTATTTTAATATATAATTTATTTTAAATTTTTTTCTTTTAATAGGTTATTAAAACAAATGAACTCAAATACTGGAACCAAAATGATTTCTTTAGTTCCTACAAATGGAACCGAATTTGATGTTAAAAGCGGACAGAAAGTTATTTTTGAGATCCCAGCTAATGTAGCTTTAATGAAAGGTCGTGATTCTTACCTTACCTTAGATATTTTAAATAATTCTAGCACATCAAACAGAATTGCTTTAGACGGTACTGCTGGAGCCGAAGCTATAATTTCTCGTGTTGATATTTATTCACTCCGCGATAACACCCATTTAGAAACAATGCAGAACTATAACCAGGTTGCCTCAATGGCTAATCAGTATCTTTATGAAGATAAAACTAATTTACAGGCCACAGCTGGTTTAGGTAATAAGGTTTTCGCTCAAGAGAATATAGGCGGTGCTGCTGCTTTAGTTGCCCCCAATGCTGGAAACGTAGAAGATTCACAGCTCTCCCCAATTGACGGAACAAGCGGAGCCAATGCTTACAATTTCAGAAGATACTGCGCCCCTCTTAAATCAGGCTTCTTAGGAAGATGGTGGGACGATGAAAAACTATGCCCTATTCTTGCCGTTGGTGGTGTCCGTGTTGAGCTTACTTTAGAGAACCCGGACATAGCATTCCATCAAGTTCAGACAGCTGGACTTAATCAAGCCGGCGCTGCTGCGAACATTGACCCAACTGCCGCCATTGGAGCTGGTCTTATCTGCCAAGATAATGGAGGTTTAACTAGCGTTTTTGTTGCGGAAGCAGTAACTATAGAAAATTGCGGGTTTGCTGTTGGCAATAAAGTAACTATCTCAGGCGACCAAGGTGCGGGGGTTGTAGATACTGCTGCTAATAGAACAATTACCGCCATCGCTACAGCTGGGGCAAATATTAATATCACTATTGACGGGGCGCAGGTTGCCGTCTCAACTACTAACTCAATCCGCCTCGCTTCAGTTGATAGATCAGCTAAGGTTCGCCCTCAGTTCAGAGTAGTCAGTGTCGCCCCACCTGACGGTATGATCCAGTCTATAGCTGGAGGTTTCCAGTACGAATATACTACATACGATTACCACATTTCAGCTCTTCTCGCTGCAGCCGTTCAGCATCAAGTAGAACTTAATTCGGTCGCAACTAGAGCATTATGTATTATGTCTAATTTTGTTGATACTTCAGGACTTACTGGAAATATGAGTTCATCGTATTTCGCCGGTGATGCTCCAGTACAGTCAAATCTCAACTCCGTTCAGTATTTCTTAAAGGGAAGACTTCAGCCAGTAAGAGCATACGACCCAAATACCATCGGGCAGAGAGTTATAGCTCAGCATGAACTAGCCAAATCATTTGAAGCCATTAGCCACGAGAGCGTAGATTTAGGAAACAGTAATGGAGCAAACCTTAACATTTACACAAATACATTTTACATAGCAAGACAACTTGCTAAACGTCCATACTACTACGACCTTAAGGAAGCTGAGGGACAGATTAGATTAGGATTTAGTGGAGCTAGAGGCAATAATGTTAATATTAATACCTTTGTTTGGAACCGTAAGGTCCTCAATGTTGGGGCTGGTGCCGAACTAGCTGTCATACTCTAATCTAAAAAAGTAATATCTCGCTCAAGCCCAATTTTATAACAATAATAAAAGCAATCAAAGTTGCAAGCGTTCTTTTGATTTGGGTCGGGTACTCCATTAACTATTTTTTTAAATTGAATTCGTTTTCGTGGAATAATTAATTGTATAGGTTCCGTATGATTATTAAAGCATTTACGAAAATACTGAGTGAATATTTTACTTTGAGGCATAATTAAAATAAATGGCTTATCTAATTCTTTTAATCTTTCTAAAATTTTAGAAGCTAGAGTATAGGGAGGGTTTGAAAGTACCATTGTACCTAAATTATTTTCAAAAAAATCTATAGGCTCATGAATAACATTAAAACCCATATCGGTTAAATCTTTTCCGCTTTGTCCGTCCCCGTAAAAAGCCTCCCATATTACTTGATTTTGAGGTATATACTCTTTTATATTCTCCCAAGCACTCTTAGGGGTCATATAATCATCGTGTTTAGAAAATACTTTAGTTTGATAACCTGCCATATATTAGTAAGTAACTAAAAAAATATTGAAAACTTACTTACTTACCACAGAATTCTCCTAGCGTGGTAATTTGGGCTAAATGGATCATCTTTAGTCAATTCTCCAGCTTTGTTTTTTATACCAGCGGAACGAGTTAAAAAATTCTTTCTTCTATCTTTATCTCCGTGGTCTAAGGATTTCCAAATCCCAGTTTTATCTTTAAAGTGTTGATTATTTTTAGAACCTGCACTAGCTGTCCTATTTCCAAAATGTATCGTTTTTTTCTTATTGTCTTTCTCAACAACGACCATTAATTTTTTATTAGGTCTTGTAGATTTCTCATAGTTATATTTACCAACTTTCACCATTTCTTTTTATGTATTATTAATATATAAAAATATGCCTCCAAAAAAAATTCCTAGGCAATATGTCCCAAAAAGCTTAACTAAGGAAGATAGAGCTAAACAAGTTAAAAGCATTAAGGAAGGAAAAGATAGACCTAAAGTAGATTCATTTAAATCTAAAAGAAGTTCTCACGTCATTAAGTTTGAGAAACGTTATGGAAAAAAAATAACCGATGATGAATGGATTGGTAAAAATTTACTAAGACCTACAGGAATAAAACAGATTTTGAAAAAAGGAGCTGGAGCTTATTATAGTAGTGGATCTAGACCAAACCAAAGCGTAGCCTCGTGGAGTAGGGCTAGACTTGCCTCCGCCCTAACTGGGGGCGGTGCAGCTAAGGTTGATAAAGACATTTTAGAAAAATATAAAATTAGAAAATAATTTTCTGTTTAATATTTATTATGAAAGAGCTTTTAAATTTCAACTTAAATTCACCTATCGGAACCCACGAACACACAATAGTTTTTAAGCAACCGCTATCAATTCACGCTAATACAAACGTTATAGTAAATTCTATCGTTATTGAATGGCAACCTTTGACTGGATATAAAGAAGATAGTTTTTGTCTTATAACAGATTTACCAATCAAGACATTTCACTCAAAGGGCTTTGAAGGTCAGCGAGGCGCTGCTGCCGAGGATAGAGTTATGGTTTTCGTGCCACCAAATCAAGACGGAGAAAGCAGTGCCGATGACCCCGGAGCAGGTATTCCCGCAACAGCTCTAAGAAGCTACGAGCCAGTGCAGCCTATAGTTCATACGATGTTAAATAATGAGCTTTCATTAAACGCCATTAACTTTCAAATCGTGGATGCTATAAGCTTACAGCCTAGAACTGATGTAAATTATTTCTCGGTAAATTTTACATTATCCCACGAATGTTAAAATATCTGAATAATATATACAAATGAAAGAGTTAAAAAGTATGAAGCAAACATTTCCCACCGTGAAAGAAATGAAGGCATTTAGAGAAGCTTGTCCTTCAGTAAAAGAACTAGACAGAAAAATAGAAAGAGAAGAAGAGAAAAAAAGCAAGAATATTGAAACTATCTTTGATAAGAAGAAAAAACGAAAGCCCAAAAAAAAATAATTTGTTTATTGTATAAACAAATGCTTCTAGCTGAAATGAAAAAGGTCGCTAAAGAGGTTGGGCTAAAAGGTTATTCAAAAATGAAGAAGGAAACACTGGAAAAGAGATTGAAAAAATGCGGAGGTCTAAAAACAGATTTTAGAATAGTCTGCACTGATTCCAATGGATCAACTGAATATTTATTAAATGACTTATTCCTCAGGGAAGCCCATCAATTATTTTACCAAACTATAGAGGCTGATAATTTAACCCATATTTATAGAGTTATAGAACTTAGGGAAAGCTACGAG
>Ga0070746_10001911_pt1 | contig 12379 bp, 18 predicted proteins | sample VirMetDEL_Mar_21_FD_77016 | JGI IMG/M metagenome (GOLD analysis project Ga0070746, IMG submission 77016) | Aqueous microbial communities from the Delaware River and Bay under freshwater to marine salinity gradient to study organic matter... | ecosystem: Environmental > Aquatic > Marine >... | reverse complement strand
TTTTTCCTGTTTTAGTATTTCTGCTGCTAAATCTCTAGCAGTCCATTTCCTGTTAACATCAGATCGACACATAGAGTAAGTAAGTTTAGCGGCTTCGTCATGTCCGTAACCATACTTCTTTAATGTGCTGACTACTGATTCTAACACAGGCATTAACTCATCCGGTATCTCTTGTATTACAAAAGACGACTTTGCTTTGTCTTGCTTGAATTTCTCTGGCAAGTCATCGTAAGCATTGTCTGGAATCAGTGTTGATGCCTTGTGCTTCTCTTCCAATTCTACTACAACGTCTTCGCTTGTCAAGTCCTGAAGTTTTAAATCACCTGAACCGTCAACAGGCTTTTTATTTGGAACCGGAGGAGGCGGTGGTGGCTTAGGAACATCGACCTGTTTATTTTGTTTGGCCTGATCTTCCACAAAATCGACCCGTATTTCCTTTATAGGTTTTAATTTTAAAACGGCATTACATTCTGGGCATACAACTATAAAACCCTCTGTGAGAGCCTCTTGAAGCGTCACAAAGGATTCTGTGGCACATTCTTGACAAGTATAAACCAAATGTCCGTCAAACCTAGTCGGCTTGTTGTTCGTTATTATCTTTCTCATTAGTCCTCCAAAAAACAAAGTCGTTTATCTCACTGTCATACGCACTCTCTAGTATACCAGAAGACACCATAGATGCAAGTAAATTACTGGTCATTCTTGCATTTAACTCAATTAATAGTTCCTCATATCTATCTTCAGTAATCAGCCATATTCCGTCATGCTCATTAAACTTGATATATTCTTGAGCAATATTAATCACCTCTTTAATATTTAGTACTTTGTCGATCTCTTGCTTCTCGTCAACTTTTAAATCCACATACTTCATATCCATACTTTCGGAAGGATTTAATCCACCAAACATAGTATACAACCAAACTCTGCTGGCATCTAAAAACTCTAATAGATTAGTTATCTGATACACGTTTTCAAATTCTTCATCACTCATAATTAATTCATTATTTCATATAATGCTCTGTAGTATTTCGGTTCCTTTAAAATATATGCCGCATGTGCTGCCATATGATTCTTCCATTCATTGTACAACCCCCAATCTACAAGGTAGATCGGTTTCCATATTGCTTCTCCGTAATGATTCATACCGTGGTACAGGTTCTTTTCATCCCCTGTACCATCGGCTGAACCACTCACAGGAAACTTTTTGGTCTCATCTTTATATTTCGATGGGCCAAAGTAGATTGTGTTACCATCCATTAAAATTTCATCTAGCACATCGTCTATCCACTTCTGCCACATCTCTTGTATTTCATCCTCACTCATCTTTCCAAAGTTTTTATAAAACTCTGCATATTCCTCATGAGGATAATTCTTATATTCGTCGTCATCATAGTCATAATGTTCTGGGTCTTTGTCGCTCATAACTATTACCTTTCTTTAAAAGTACAGGTGGGAATCGAACCCACCCTTACTCGCCAGAGTGTACGTTGCTTCATTAGAAGCAATCATCATCATCGTCGTAATCATCGTCTTCAAAGTCTTCGTCGTCATCCCAATCATCTGTTGCTGATGTTTCATCAAATTGCAACCAGTATGAGGGTTGATACCATTTCTTCTGAGACTCGACTTCTGCTTCTTCTTCCTCATCGTCTACATAAGTATCGGATAAGAACTCTTCTTTATAAAGAGGTTTTAGCAGTTCGCCTTGATATTCCCCTACGACTTCGTACTTGCATGTTCGTAGTTTCTCGCAGTTGCAATCACTAGGAACACTTACAACGTCCTCTGGGTTAATCTTAACGATAACGATCCGGTCGTTCGATTCAACGCTGCCATAGTTTGCAACGTAGTTCAATGCACCGGCATGTAGCCCTTGTGAGCAACCGACACTTCTATTGTCATCTACTTTTGCTCTCGGCATCTCACAAACACTACCTACAGTATTATCAAAGACACCTCTATACTTGTCCTTGAAATCACTGCTTACTGCCTTGTAAGCCAGAAAACAACCGTCTTCTGTAACAGGCAGAGACTCATGCTCCAAGAAATCATACAGTTCTTTTTGACTCTGCATACTTGGATTCTTCATTACATTATCCAAGAATTTTACAAGTGGTTCAAAGGGTAGCCCCTTGCTCATAAACTCTAGGATTCTCTTGGCGATACTACCATGCACTTCTTCTCCTGCATGTAGCACCTTGCCATCTTTAATTACTACCTGTCCATCTGAGAAAGCACTCACTGATGCTTCAAGATCGACTAGGGTTACTAATTCGTCTTCGGTTGCCTTTGGCAGTACTTCCAGAATGTTGTTATAATTAACATGGTCTGGGAGAACCTGATGGGCTTTACCCTTCAGCATTACTGTCAAGTTCCCGTCAACAAACATAAAAGGTACACTCATAATCTTACTCCTGTGAAATTAAAGTCCAAAACAATTCCTAATACTTTCTCGGTCAACACTGTCGTAATGCTTTGTGCTGTTATACCTTTGGTTCTGTGTCATCTGCATGACAGGTTCATCAGGTCTAGCATCACTTGCATTCAAACTTTGATCACCGATACCTATAGTATACTTCAACATCGGGTTGTTGTCAAGTATTTCTTTAAAAGATTTTCTGATATTGTCAATGCTTGGCAGATCGCATAGACCTTCTACCTGTTGATTAGCCGCATCCTTCTCGACTTTACTGCAATCAATAATATCGTTTATACCTGCTCGTCGAAGATGAGTCTCCATCTCGCAAGCCTGATTCAACTTTTTGCGAACAGTTGATAGTACTGTTACGTCAAACTCAGGAATACCTCTCTCAACCATTCGATAGTTGACTGCATCTACGATCTGCTGGTTTTTAAAATTACTGCACAGTTTCTCCTGCGTTAGATTTTTTAAAGTCAGAAGGATCAAGTAGTCACTGATTGTGTCTACCACTTTCTTATCTTTAATATTTTTAGCATAGTCTATGCCATAGATATTAATTAGATGTGCTACACATGATTCCTCGATCTTTGAACACCTATTATATCTATTCTGCTTAGTGTCTTCTTGTTTGTTGATTTGCTCAACACCGTAGTTATACATGGTCTTTGCCAAAGCCGTTTGCTTGATTGTCTTGAGGTACAATGCTTCTGCCTTGGGCTTAAACCATTCACTAAAACTAACCAGTTTGTATCCTGCTTTCTTGAGCCTAGCGACACTACTGTTCTTGATAGCAAACACAGTATGTTTCTTCAATAGTGCTTCACCAAAAGGAACGTCATTGTTTATAGCAAGTCTGCTAACCCTGTATATGCTTGGCCCAGACGATGCCGCATACCGACTCATAGGAATGTATACAATCTTCTTATCAGTAGTTTGGATATGCTCCATCAGTTCCTCATTCATCTCTCGCAGGTAGCGAGTATCATTCAGGTTTCTTTGTCCACCTAGATGTTCTAGGTCACTGTGACCACCTGTTTTGTGTACAACAAAGATGTCGTTCTTGGATATTTGACCTCTTGGGCCTCCACCAGATCGACCAAGATTGATTAAATCTTTATAGTCACTAACTTTAAGGACTTTGCCACCGAACAGATTGATGAGATCGTCATAGCCTTCTGCTGATTTCTCATGCGGCCTGACTGAATTAATCATCAGGTATGCTTGTGACCTGTTGACTGTACACCACTCTAGCACGATCTTCTTGGCTCGGTCTACACTCTTCACATCACACTGGAACAATACCAGTTTCTCTTTACGTTGATTGTCATGCCAACTGTCTGTCTTGCCTTTCAGAGTTTCATAGTGAATACAATCTGTTTGGTAGACATATCTCTTGGAACGATATGTTGCTGTTTTATAATTCATAACCCACAAAGAAGACTGTGCAGGAACTTTAACTCGGATGTCCTCACCTTGAGACAGTTCATGTGTTACACCGTCCTTATCTGTCCATGCTGCACCAGCACTGTAACCACCTGCTACATCACTCATGTTGTAGAATGTGCGGTATGCGTCTATCAGACAGTCTGACTCGCTGAGTTTGTCAGTCATGTTTTGCTTCAGTGAAATGTATACCTCTTGGGTTTTCTCACGAAGTTTTTGCACAGTTGCCTTGGTATACTGTAGTCCTTCTCGGCTAACGTCCATCTCAAGATCGCCAATATTAAATTCAATCTCAAGGTATAGACCAGCACCGAGGACTTCAGTGACTAACCTTTTCCAGTTGTCAATGTCAGCCTTTCCAAATGCTCGGTTCCATGCTCTGATAGCATCATTGTCAGTCTCGTTACCTTTGCCTATAACTTGCTCAGGACTTACTGGGTATGCGATATTTCCCATAATGGCTACCATGCCAGCACCAGTGCTGTTGCCATGAGAAGGAAACTTGGAATAGTCTTCGTGAAGCCTACCTACTCGCCATCCCTCACCTGAAATAACTGTTTCTTCATGGTGATAGGTATTATCATTTAGTTCTTGGCACACACCACCCTTGACCACTGGATGATTCTTAAAGTAGTGATAAACTCTTTTTGCTTTCTCTGTAAACTCATCCCAATCACATTGTTTTACAGCAAAACTAATCTCGATACCGTTAGGCTGATCGGTTTCTGTGACACCGAACAAACTCAGGCTAGGTACACCTGCTTCGTCCATAGCAGCAACGTAAGTGTAGCACTTGCCATTAAAGTATGAGGCAGTACTGAAACTCTTTGTATAAGCAAATGGACTCTTAGAACCCAGACCAAGACAACCAGTAAAATCATTACTGTCGTTCTTGTTACTAGCACCGTAGGTTGTGTAGAGAGACTCCATATCTTCCTGACTCAGACCTGTGCCATAATCTCTGATAGTAAAGTTTGGGTCGCCATTACAAGGAAGGCTGACCTCAAAGGGGTTCGCGTTACCTGATGCAATATGTGCATCGTTTGCGTTCGTGGATAGTTCTCGGATAATAGCCATAATCTTATCAGAATACAAAGAGTCTGACAAAATCTTAAACATCTTGCTCGTCTGAGCGATAGTAAATCCGTTAGTGTTTTGTACACCTGCACTGTGGTTTTCAACTGTTACGTCTGCTAGTTTCATAATCGTCTCCTGTTCCAAAAAGTAATCGTTCCTGTGATGCTTTGATTATATATCGTCATCCTGAGATGTCAAGCATTAATTTTATTCAGTCCAGATATTGTCACATGCAGGCAGAAAAGGATATTCTAATTCTTCGTCTGGTAATTCAAACCATTCTTCTTCATCCATTTTAACAATCCTTGCATATGTTCCTGTGCATGTTTTTAGCAGACTGTTCTTCTTTATCATCTTCAAGTTTAATGATAATTTGATCTACTTGTGCATTAGTAACTTCTCTTCCATCAGTTATTACTTCTGACAAGTATCTTGAAGACAACTCATCAGGCTTGCCTGCTCTGAGGCAGTCATATGCGTCTTCTAAATTGTCTGCCTCTACTACATATTTATGACGATATGTAGATACGGTATTGATTTCATAAAGTGCCATTAATACATCTCCTCGTCATCTTCATCTTCTAAATGAGATTCATAGAAATTACTGCCCCAAATGTCTGATTGATCTTCTTGCTCTTTCTCCATTCTTTCTTCGATCATATCAGCAGCATCTAGAACCGCTTCAAATTCACTAATTTTATCTATTAATACATTTAGTTTTTCGTGAATATCACGCACTTCCTTTTTAATATCCCGAACATCTTGGTGTAACTCTTTGCTCATAAATACCTCGTATGAAAAGTGATAATAATCTAGTACACCTTAAATTAGCCTAATATCCTTTTATGTCACCGTTTTCTATGATCTTTTCATCTTCATATGGTAATGCGATTCTGCGGTAATATTCTTGTTTAATGTTCTCTAAAACACCTGTTATAATAGCAATTTTCTGGTATGATGTATAACCCATACAACCAGCAATAATTCTGCTAAAACAATAATTGATCTCTCCTGCGATCTGTAACAAGTCTTCAGGATGCAACTCATTACCATGAGTAAGTTCCTCTATAAGTGCATCTACAGGCTCATCTAGCATCTCTCTGGCCTTTTCATTTATATACGGCATGATATACCTCCCAATCTTGATAAAAACTTTCGTTACCAGTGTCGATACAACAAAGCATCGCTACTTCGTTCTCCAACACTCCTCTATAAATATAACCGATATTCTGAAAATGGCAATCGTAAAAATCCAAACCTGTGTGATATTTTATTTTATGACACAGTTTATCCATCCAAATGTCCTCAATATCCTCGGTTAATAGTTCTGCTTTTTCTGTAAGATAGCCTAGTTCAGTTGTTGTTACTTTAGGATCATAATACCGGAGTAATTCTGGCTCATAAAAATAAGGTATTTTGCATAGTCCTCCGTAAACTCTTGGGGCTAAATTGTATTTAGACAATTCAACCTGATTGTTATATGCTTCCTTGGCTTTTAACTCATGGTTAAAACTCTTAAACAATAAAGAAGGATGATCCTTCACAGGTAAAACATCGCAGTTCGCCCCTGAAGAACCATCCTCTAACTCAATTAAATAATCGTTATTAATCAATACTTCCTACTTCCCCACCTGCTCTAGTAATTGCACCTGCAAAAACTCTCAGGTCTACGTTGTCATTAATAGTCCTAGTTGATCCATCAGCGTAACATGCGTTCATAACTCCGGGGTGCATACTAAATGCCTCACCATCGTTAATTACGTTAAATGGTACGTTACCGGGACAGTTTTTACATTTGTCACCATTAGCATCAACTCCATGTAGTTTATAAGGCCCAAGACTGTCAGCCCAGCCAAGACACTGGTTTGTGTCACCTGTTGGCGTTCTGCCTCTGTTAAAACTAGCCTTATAAGTATCAGGTCTGCTTGAGCATTCAGCAAACATAAGAGTATTAGAAAAACCATCTCTAATTTGCTGCTCTTTAGTTACCTGATCTTTTACCAAACATCCTTCTGTGATTGGGCCTTTTGCTGCATAAGGATCGCTACCAGCAGGAAAGATTTTATCTTTAACACCAGTAAAGGTCTCATAATCACAATGACCAATATTGTTTGGATTCAAACTTGGTGCAGCACTATCTTCATCTCGACTAGGCCCGTCAATATCTGCATACCCACCAGCAGCAGGCAAAGCAGATGGACACAAGAATGTATTTACGCTTGTATTTACAGCCTGTGTATTTTCCCACCAATTTTTATTAAAGTCATATAAATCCATGACATTCCTTTGCTCTAAGTTAGCAAGAACAAATGCTCTCCAACTATGTTCTGTTCGTGATGGATTACCAAGTGCAGATGGAGTTTCACTCAAATCTTTTGCCTCGATAGTCCATGCCGCAGCAGGAAAATACCTGAATTGATCCATAGTTGTGTGCATAGCCAAACCTTGCTGTTTCAAATTGTTACTACAAGAAACTCGTCTTGCTGCTTCTCTTGCCTGTTGTACAGCAGGAAGCAGAAGCCCCACTAATACTCCAATAATTGCGATTACTACTAATAGTTCGATGAGTGTAAAGCCTTTACGTTGGTACATATTTCTTCCTTTATATTGAAGTAAAATTGGGTTAGATAGGACAAAGAGTTCGCCCTTAAAACCTTATTATACCCATCCGGCAAAAAATATCAACTCGATAATGTGTTAGGATTGTATTAATTTATCTGGAATAAATGTCTATGCTAGAACCTGTTAATTCCCGTAGAAAAGTACATGCCTCATTCACATTATAGAAATCTGCTATAACCCTATGTCCTTGAGTGTGACCTTTTCCGTATATTGCAAACACCCTATAAAATGGATCATCTAAAGCCTCATACATTAGATCAATGTATTCGTCGCCGTCTTCTATTGGCTCAATAAATGTGCCTCCATCTGGATCGGCTAATTCCAGACAAGTCTGTAGCCTAAAGCCTGCATAAGCAGACTTAGGGTTAGTATTGACAACATAACAGTTACACAATGGATTCGATGATGTCATCCTCTTCTTCCTCTTCTACTTCTATTTCAGGTAATTTTTGTTTTAGGTTATTTATATATTTATGATAACCTAGAAATACTTCGGAGGTAATCACGCCCATCCCTGCGACGAGCGTTACGATTACTCCCAAGATAAATAATGTAAAATCATCCATCCTTATTACATCCTTTAAAATAATGTCCTAATGAAAGAATACTTGGAACCCATAGTCCTACAAAAATACCTTGATCTTTTGCAACACTCTGATCTCCAAGAAACCAAATAGCAACACTCAAAACAAAACTCGCAAATGCTGCTGCTAGAAAATAAACACTGTTCTTCATAACTGATCCTCTCTTTAAAGTTTAAAACTAATCCTTACCATACTGTAACCGTAACTGGGTCACAATATCCACAAGCCGTTCGGTTGTATTTTCTGTAGATTGATTTTTACGTTGCATAACAGGTAACGTAACACCTTTTATATCTAGGGCTTTCTTCATCCTGAGATAACGGGCAGCGGTAGTCGATTCCGTCTGCCCTGTTTTCTTTGAAACTTCCTCGTAGGTTGTGCTAGTAAACACAGCCTCAAGAAATTTCTCATCTGTACATCGTTTCCTTTTCATAATATCCTCCAAACTTAAATGTCCAACTATCTCATTATAAACTATAAAATCCTGTTGTCAAGTATTATTCTGGCTTGACCGGCAAAAATATTGCGAGTAGTAAATACATCCAGAAAGTAACACTTAAACTCATAAAGAACCCTATAACCATAAGTATTCTTAATAGGCTTGTGTCAACACCTAGCCAATCGGCAAGACCTGCACAAACACCAAAAATCATACCGTCTTTTTTATTCTTGAACAACTGATGTGCCATTGTAAATCTCCAAAATTTCATGTGGTTTAAAACCCATAGTTAAATGGGTTACATAATAACCATACACCGGCATAAGTTCTAACATAACTATTCCTTTTTTCTAGTCGCCAACCATATGAAGGCAGCACACACTGATAAGTCTACTAATAAAACAACACTCCACGCTGGTAAAATTACTAACAACTCTTCCATGTCACCCTCTCTGTGTAATAAAAGCAATCCATACTATCATTATATCTCTCAAATACACCTTGTCAACTACGAATCTTTTCATAATATGTACATTTAAGAATTGGTTCTAGGTAAGCGTCTTGTATATATGTAAACGGCTGATGTACAGATTTAAAGTGTGTCTTTCTACCAACAGCCCACACATCTAGCACACCTGTGTTAACATTTTGATCACGGTATAAGTCTGACAACAACCAAAACTCTTGTGTTTTATCAATTTCATTATCGGGCTTATGTAATGTTTTAATGTAGTCGCTATTAGCCCACCAGAAATTACCAGAGTAATGAAGTGGCTCAACAGGAAATCCTTTTAAAAATGGCCCAGCAGTATAATGATTTTTTAATCCTTCCCAACAATCCTTCCGTCTATACATGCACCAGTATTCTAGGTATTCATTCCATAGGTCTATATTATCAGACACGATCTTTAATCCTTTTTCGTCTCTGCGTCCCTCATGTCCCTGTCCTTTGCGAAAGACACCCTTACTGTGTGAATAATATATTTCGTGATTGCCTTCTAGTTCTTTACAAAACTCCCACAACCATGTTGTAGTTGCCAACTCAGTTGCAGTTTGTCTTTCAGCAAATTTTACTTCTATCTTATCATCATTTACATATTTGTCAATGTAATCACCTACACGATTGCTCGCAGGACAATGATTGACATATAAAAATATTTTTTCTAAATCATCATACAAACCTGAATCTTTGCATCTCATATACGTTTCTTTTAATCTCGCTTCACTAGTCTTTGGGTTGACACCTAAGTGGTAAAACATATATTTCATCTTTTTACCTCTACGTCATAACCTGATTGTTCCATGCGAGTATATCCTTTAGTATATAAATATCTAATAAAGTCTTGTGCTTTCTTAGATTTGCCGTTACTAAAAGTACCACCTATATGTAAAAGTTCAAACCTTATAAAGTCAATTTGATATTTGTCAAAATCTAAACTTTGAATTATGTCTGCGTCATATCCTTCTGCATCTACATACAGCCTATCTATTTTTGTTAAATTGTTTTCTTCAAAAATTTGATGCAGATGAACTGCTGGTACATCTAAAGAAAATACTGTGTCCTCTGGGTGCTGATGATCTATTAAATGTTGTTTATTAACACTCATTAAAAAACCACCGTTCTCTCTGGCCTTAGAATCATATACAGTAATAGTGTCAACAGTTTCATCTGCTGTAACCGCTTTATTGTATTTCTTGAGAGTAAAATCATACTTATCGTATACGCTATTGCATTCGCATAATTTATCACCGGGATCAATTAAAATTAGTTGTTTAATATCTTGGTGATTTGCGTCTACAAACTCTTTTACATGATCTTGACAATCATTACACCCTACCTGAACTATGTCCATATTTAATCCTTATGCTATAATATCGTGTTGAATGTTCCCGAATACATCTGTCAATCTAAAATCTCTACCGCTGTATCTGTAAGTAAGTTTAGTATGATCAATACCCATCAGATATAATATAGTAGCGTGTAAATCGTGCATGTCAATCCCGTCTACTGCTTTATGTCCAAAATCATCAGTAGTACCGTATCTCATGCCACCCTTTACGCCACCGCCTGCCATCCACACAGTAAAACCACCATTGTTATGGTCTCGTCCTGTAGCACCAGCCTTGATGCCCGGAGTACGACCAAACTCACTACCGAATAAAACTATAGTGTCCTCAAACATGCCAGAATCTTTTAAATCCTGTAGCAACGCACCAATAGGTTGATCAATAGCCGTTGCATTGTTTTTTAGTTTGTTACCAATATCTTGGTGCATGTCCCATCCCGAATGACCGATCTCGACAAAACGAACACCAGCCTCACTAAACTTCTTTGCTAATAAACATTGTTTGCCAAATTTAGCAGTTGCTTTATTATTGATACCATACTTCTCAAGAGTCTTTGGTGATTCATTTGCTATGTTAATTGTGTTTGGCACACTTGTTTGCATTTTAAATGCCAACTCATAACTTTCAATCAATCCCTCAAGCCTACTATTCTCACCTTTTAATTGTAGATGGTTCAGGTCACTGAGGAAATCCAGATTTTGCCTCTGTTCATCCATGCTAATTGGACTTTTAAGATTAGGTATTGCATTTGCCATGTTGCCAGCGTTTACTGCTGTACCCTGATAAATAGCAGGTAAAAATGCACTACCATAATTCTCAGGCCCAACATTAGCGTCGATAGTAATAAATCCCGGTAGTTCTTTGTTTTCTGTTCCTAGGCCATATAAAAGCCAACTACCCATACTTGGACGAGTAAACTGGAAATTACCTGTGTGTAGTAATTGTCTAGCCTGATTATGATTACCACTCTTACTCTTCATACCATTAATCAAACATAGATCATCTGCATGTTTTCTCAGGTGTGGAAAGTTTTCACTAATTTCAATTCCACTTTCACCAGCAGGAGTCAATGGAACTGCGGGCTTCATAATCTTACGACCTTTACTTACTGGATCATCCATACCATCTTTTTCTACCATTAAAGGTTTATGATCAAAAGTATCTGTATGTGTCATCCCGCCATTCATATACATGAATATAATCTTTTTATTGCTGAGTGCTGCTTCTTCTGCAAGCAGTCCTTTGAGTGCAAGCATACCGAAACCTGCACTAGCAGTTTGTAATAAGTGTCGTCTGTTAAAATAGTTACTTAACATTTCTAAATTCTCCTGTGCATATTAGTATTTGGATTAGGTTCGCAAGATTCTTTTCCATAATCTCGTTCTTTTTCTTGATGTCTACTTTACTTGTGTAGTCAACAAACTCTTCGCCTTCTGGAGTCTTACCAACTCCTAAACCAATCTGCTCTGCTTGCTCTGTATCCTTCAGATAAAAAGCCATCGCTTTTTCAAATTCTTCTTTAGATGGTGGTCTTCCAAGAATCTTTTTCCAAATACTATTAATATTATTACTATGTAATAGCCTTGGCATAGTTTTACCCATCATCATATTACGTTGCCATATTTCTCTGGACATTTCCTTTGCCAGAGCAATAATCTTTGGATTGTTCATCAGGAATAGTGCTTGCGTACTCACGGTTGTCACGTTCCTTTCTGCTGCCATTAGGCTGTTGTCTGGTCTGTCGAATGTATCTAAGACTTCTATCTTATTATCCCTCAAAGAAGGAATATAAATAGACCTAGCCTTAGTTTCTCCAATATACTTTCTTAATTCTTTTCCCGGTGCTTTAATTCCTGTTTGGAAATCACTAATGTTCTTATGCGACTCGTCTAGTTTGCCTGAGACAAACAGCAGACTGTCTCTAATCTGTTCAGCCTCTAATCG
>Ga0070746_10001908_pt1 | contig 12389 bp, 14 predicted proteins | sample VirMetDEL_Mar_21_FD_77016 | JGI IMG/M metagenome (GOLD analysis project Ga0070746, IMG submission 77016) | Aqueous microbial communities from the Delaware River and Bay under freshwater to marine salinity gradient to study organic matter... | ecosystem: Environmental > Aquatic > Marine >... | reverse complement strand
TGGGTTGATTGCAAGACAGGTAAACCCTGTGGACGCTCAGGTGCTAAGGACAAGCGTAAGAGCTATCCTGCTTGTAGACCTACCAAAGCCGCTTGTAAGTCAGCAGGTGCTAAAACAGCTATGAAAAAGAAGACATCCTCTAAGCGTGTAGACTGGAAGAAGAAATGATTCGTAAAAGCTATGGTGCTGTTTTAACAGGCACATCACAAACACTCTACACAGTTCCTGCTGGTAAAAGTGCTCAGTGGGTGTTAATGTACATTACCAACACTAGCGGCTCTAACGGCAATGTAGAAGTAGACTACTACAACGCAGAGCAAGACAGTACGTTTTCTATTTTAGAAGGCTACACAATCACCGCTAAAGATTTATTTCAGATTGGTGGAACAATCAATGCGTTTATTATGATGCGTGAAGGTGACAGTATCTCTGCATTTGCTACGCAACCAATGACAATGCTTGTGTCGTTGATTGAAGAAAACAACATTATTCAGGGAGGCTAAATGCCAAAGTCTAAAGACCCTAAGTTAGCCAGAGCAGGTGTCAGTGCTTACAATAAGCCTAAGCGCACTCCGGGTGGATCTAAGAAGTTTGTAGTTGTTGCCAAAGAAGGTGACAAGACTAAGACGATTCGCTTCGGTGATCCCAACATGACCATCAAGAAAGATCAACCTGCAAGACGTAAGAGCTTTCGTGCTAGACACAAGTGCGACACTAGCCCACCTTCAAAACTCACAGCACGTTATTGGTCTTGTAAGAAGTGGTAATAGACTCTAGTGACAATCATTTAGTCAACATAGAATTTTTAGAATATAACAATCAAATAAAACTTTTTCTTCACGTACAAGTAGAAAATTGGAGTGCTAAACTAAAGAGACATTTTTTGTCTCTTCTTTCTCAATTAGGAGAATGTTACTGTTTAGTTGAGGATAAAAAAATAGTTAAGTTTGCCAAACTACATGGCGGTCAATTTATTAAAGAAGGCCCTTTTGGTGGCACGTATGTATATATGTTGAGGTTTAATTAATGGGTGCATCAAGTAACGATACGTCTAGCTCTGATGACGGCTTCTTCTCTGGAACATTTGATGATCCGGGTGAACCGGGTTTTAGTGGACCTGCGTATGAAGGACAAGACTCTGACCCTTCTGAGGATCGTAGAGAGTCATTAACAGAGCCCGGTAAAACATACAACTTTAATATCAATCGCTCTGCAGACTACTCTGTTGATGAACAAGGCAGGCGAATTTACGAAACAATTGATCCTCAAATGCAAGACCTGTATAATGCATCAGGACAATTTGAAAAACTTGATCAACTTTTAAAATCTGGACAAGTTTCTTATCTTCGTGAAGACGGAAGTTTAGTCAGCGAGGATTATCAAGATGATGAAACAATCAACCTTATTTCAAGTCAGTTTGATGCATTAGATGCTGTTGAAGCTGATCCACGTTATGCTGGAAGAGAAACTCTTCTCACCTCTACAGGTGACTTGTATGTAAGAGATCCTGATCTTTTGGATCAAGCAATGACAGCATTTGGTGAAGCCTTTGCAAACACCACAATTGGCCGTATTGGTGGCATCATTGGAGGTACGCTTGGATTTGCTTTATCAGAGGGGCCAATTGGAGCCAACGTAGGTTTTTATGGTGGTAAGGCACTGGCCTCTGGCGGTTTATTTGGTGCACTAAATAATAAAACATTTGAAGCGTATTCTTGGGAAAATCCAATAACAGGTGAAAATGTCACTGAACAACGCTTTAACAATCCAATTACAGGCGAAACAAGCCGACGTTTTACCACAGAATCTGAGTTTAGAGCACAGCAACAAGCCGAACAAGAACTAAAAGATAAATATGATAGTGGGGAAATTGTTGGTAATACTGAGGCTTTTTCGCAGGCTGTTACCGGCAAGCGTAAACCAACATGGCGTGATTATGTAGCAGGTGCTGATGGAAACTTTGTTGATGAGTTGTTCAATAATTTCACAGGCGCAGGAGACTTTGCTAATATGGCAGAGCCTGTCCGAGATGGGATTGTTCTTGCAAAGACACTGGCCGATGGAGGTGATCCACTTACTGCCCTAATTTCTACATTTGGTGATGATGTTGATGAAGCATTAGGACTTTCTGAGCTTGCTTCAGATGCAGTGGATGCAGTGTTTAAGCCTGAAACTGCACAGTGGCTAAAAGACAATAGTGATTTAGTACACTTAGGTGCAGACATTGTTGTGTACAACAAAGACCCATCACAAGCTATTGTAGAGCGTTATGGGGACAATATTCTCAACTATTTAAATGCTGACAGCAAAAACGAAAGAGCATTAGGTGTTGCAGGGCTAAATATTGGTGTTGCATTAGACCAAGGTGTTGACTTAAATGAAGCAGTTGGGAAAGGCGTTGTAGATTATTTTAGGCAAGGCGGTACGGTTGATCTTCTTGTTAATGAAGTTGAAAGCCTCGCAAATGTACTTCCAGACTTTGATCTACCTGACATTAATCTTCCAGATCTTAACATTGATTGGAAAGCCACTTGGGACGAACTTGCTAGACCAGCCAATGAACTTCTTCCTGCATTTGATTTTGATTTTACACGTCTTTACGATTTAGGTTTTGATTTAACAGATTTTAATTTTGAAGGTATTGATTTGTCATCAATGAAGCCTTCTGATTTTGGGCTTGAAATTGGACAATGGGGTAAATTTAAAGAAGCTGGAATTAATTTAGGCGACTTGGATTTAAGTGATTACAATCTTCCAGAGCTTGCAGATATGAATTTAGACCTTGATTTACCAGAACTTGATGTTGCATTACAAAAAGCAGGACAAGCTCCTAGTACCATCGCATCATTAGAAATGGATTCAGATTTAACAGGAGATGATTTTGAATTTCAAATTGCTGAAAAATCTGACATTCCTTTATCAAGAAGATTGCTAGAAAGTGTATAAATTTTACTTGACAATCACTCACTTATATGGTAGAATAGATATATGACGTATTTAAATTTAGTAAATTCGGTTCTGAGGCGCTTACGTGAGGATGAAATCACCACAGTAAGTGAATCAGACTATTCACGCCTTATTGGTGACTTTGTTAATGATGCAAAGCGTCAAGTAGAGGATGCATGGGATTGGTCTGCAATTCGCTCTACCTTTGACATTACAACAGTGGCAGGAACATCATCTTATTCTTTAACAGACTTTGATGTTCGTTCTAAGGTGCTCTCAGTACATAATGAAACAACAAACCAAGTGTTACATTATCAAAGTTTAGAGCATATTCGTCAGCTCACTTTGCAGAATAGTAGCGCCACTGGACCAGTTGTATCGTACACAATGGACGGTGTAGACGCTAATGGGGATTTGAAACTCCGTTTATACATGACTCCTGATGCTGAATATAGTATTAGTGTATATGGTGTTAAGCGCACTTCAGAACTCACAAATGATAGCGATAATACATTGCTACCGACATCACCAATTATTCAATATGCCTACGCATTTGCTTTACGTGAGCGTGGAGAAACAGGTGGTCAATCAGCGGTTGAACAGTCTGCATTTGCAAAGCAAGACCTAAACAATTCAATTGCCCTTGATGCAAACTTACGTCCTGAAGAAGTGACTTGGTATAATGGCTAAACCGCTACAAAGTATTGCAATTCAGGCTCCGGGCTTTTTCGGACTGAACACGCAAGACTCTCCAACATCACTGCCTGAACAGTTTGCACTGGTTGCTGACAATTGCGTTATTGACCAGTTTGGCCGTATTGGTGCACGTAAAGGTTGGAGTTATGTAACAACATCTGGTGGAGACTCTATAGTCTCTATCGGAGAGTTTGTAAAGTCTGATGGAACCACTGAAGTAATCTCTAGCAGTGCCACAGCTATTTATAAAGGTACAACAACACTAACAGATATAACACCAGCGTCACACACAGTGTCCGATGGTTTATACGATCATGCCACTTTGAATGGAATACACTACTTGTTCCGTGAAGGGTCTGATCCTATTTACTATGATGGGACCACTTGTGATGAAATATCCGCACACCCCGACTATGCCGGTACTGTACCTGCTGGTGATATTGTGCAGTCTGGATTTGGTAGACTCTGGGTTGCCAAAACGTCCACCGATAACACCACTGTCTACTGGAGCGACTTGCTCACTGGGGTTAAGTGGAATACAGGAAGCTCTGGTAGTATAGATGTTTCCAAAGTGTGGCCTGATGGCTCTGATGAAATTACAGCACTTGCAGTGCATAATGGCATCTTAGCTATCTTTGGTAAACGCCAAATTCTGATTTACACAGGCGCTGAAGATCCTGCAACAATGAAGATTGCAGATACGATTGTGGGTGTTGGTTGTATTGCCCGTGATAGTGTACAGGTGACAGGAACAGATTTAATTTTCTTGTCAGACTCTGGTGTTCGTAGCTTGCAACGCACTATTCAAGAAAAGTCAGCACCTATGCGTGATATTTCTAAGAATGTTCGTACTGAGTTGACATCGTACATACAAGCAGAAACCGGCAGAATATTTTCTGTGTATTCACCTGAAGAAGCATTCTATCTTCTCCACCTACCCACAACAAACATTACATATTGTTTTGATATGCGAGCCCCTTTAGAGAATGGTGCACATCGCACAACACAATGGGATACGATTGCTCCACAGGCTTTGTGCCGCACACGTGCAGGTGAATTGCTTCTTGGTAAGGTGAGTGGCATTGCAAAGTATACAGGCTTTACAGATAACGGTGTAGCCTATCAAATGTCATACTTCACCAACTACATTGACTTTGGTGCTCCATCTAATTTAAAGCTACTGAAGAATTTAAAAATCACTGTCATCGGTGGTAGTGCAACAGATGTAACGCTCAACTGGGGATATGATTATTCATATGCTTACAAGAAAAAGCGTTTCACTCTGTCCACGCAGGTGATTGCAGAGTATAACATTGCAGAATATAACATCGGTGAGTTTAATGCCGGTGTCTTGGTAAACCGTCCCACAGTAAACGCCAGTGGTGGTGGTCAAGTGGTACAGCTTGGTGTTGAGGCTGAAGTGAATGGGTCACAAGTTTCAATCCAGAGACTAACAGCGCAAGCTATCGTAGGAAGGACTATCTAATGTCAAACTATACTAAGACAACTAACTTTACAGTCAAGGACTCTTTGGCATCTGGTAACCCTGCCAAGATCATCAAAGGCTCTGAGATTGATAGTGAATTTGATGCAATTCAAACATCAGTGGCGACTAAAGCAGATTTAGCATCTCCTATTTTTACAGGCACTGTGACAGCCGCTACCGTCAATGTCACAGGTACACTGACAGCCGGTACTATTGACGGAGGAACATACTAATGGCAACAGACGCAGAACTCTATGCACAGGCTATGGGCGATTCTACATCACCTATAGGTGGTTTAGGTGGGCTATTAGGAGGATTGTTTTCTTCTAATGGTATTGGCACTGCTATTAGTGGTCTTTCTGGTATTTATGGGCTGGAAGAACAACAAGCCCTTGCTCGACAGCTTGGACCAACGGTACAGGCTCAAGCAGAAGACTTAGCCGCTAGAGCAGGACAAGCATCTCGCTTTGAACCCTTCGCCATTACATCTACTCCCGGCTTAGGCGGTGTACAGATGGGTCCCGGAGGTGTTACATTACAGCCCGGAACAGGCGCTGAACAACTGACTAGCACAGCTCTGGGAGGTGCTCAAGGTATTCTTGAGGGACTGCTTGCTCCACGTGATGTACGTGAACAGCAAATTCTTGAGGCACTAGAATCCGCACGTTCTCCACAGCGTGAGCGTGAGCGTCTTGCATTAGAACAGCGACTATATTCTCAAGGGCGTGGTGGCACACAGTCTATGATGTTTGGTGGAGCCACTCCTGAAGAGCTAGCAAGGCAACAAGCCATTGAAGAGCAACGTAGCAAAGATGTTCTTGCCGCAATGACTCAAGCAGGAACAGAACAAACACAACAAGAAGCCCTCCTGAAATCAATTCTTGGCACTGCATACACCCCACAAACACAGGCACTTGGATTGCTTCAGGCTGGTGTTGACCCTGCCAAGCTTGCCCAATCTGGACAACTTGCGGCTGGTGAGGCTTTACAGGCCGCTATTCCTTATGTATCACAGGCTACAATTGAAGGTGAAAAAACAGCGGCTGATTATGGTACTCAGCTTTTGCAAGCATATTCAGGACTCTTTAGCCCAGCTATTCAGGCCGCTGGTCAGGCTGTTGGAGCGCAAGACATTGCAACACAAATTGGATCGGCTGTACAGGGCGGTGTAACAGACCTGTACAATCGCATTTTCGGCTAAGAGGTAGATATGGCAGAACCCTCAGTAACAACATTATTCTCAAACCTTCTCTCTCCTGATGAGATGCGTCAGTTTACAAGCGCTCAAGACCTTGCAAAGGGTAAGATGCTTGCTGAAGCTCCTGCAGGGCGTGCAGGTTTGTTGTATGCTCCACAGGCTGTCACAGCCGCTGGAAGGCTTGGTAGGCAAATTGCGGGAATGGACACTCGCACACCAGAAGAAATTAAGGCCGCTGAAAATCAAAAGCTATTCTCAGGTATTATGCAAAAGGCACAGTCTCAGTTTCCTACTGATCGTGCCGCACAGCTCAACTATCTAGCCGATGAATTGACAAAGGCAGGGAAGCTCAATGAAGCCAATAAAGCTAGAGCCGAAGCTCAAACGGCTCAGTTACAGCAGGCTAAAATCTATAAAGAGCAGGCATCTGGATTTGCTCAAGAACAAGCCGGGATGCTTAGCGGAGCTAAAACGGTTACGGAAAATGAAACTCGTCCAGAGATTATTAAGAAAACTCAGGCTGAGACCTTAGCCGCTAATGCCTTGGCAGACAGCAGAGCCGCTGATACAGCACTCACAAAAGAACAGCTTGCTACAGAAATTAAAACACGTGATCCAAAAATCAGTCAAATTGATGCTGAAGCCGCCGCCGCTAGAGCATTAGAAGAAGAACGTAAAGCCTCTGCCGCACGTACACGCACGCTGACGCCTCTTGAGGCCGCATTGACACGCAAAAAGACAGAAGCAGAAGCGGCTGGTATTGACTTGTCAAATGAAAAGATTGCTCTTGTTCGTGCACAGGTGACAACAGAGGAAGTGGAGCAAGAAGCGGCTCGTCAGAATATTACTTTAGATGAGGCTCGCACTAAGCTTGTAGAGGCTGAATTAGATCGCTACATTCAAATGACCCCTGATGCAATTATTAAGCAGGCCGCTGAGATTAAAAACCTACAGGCTGGTACAGAGAAAGACAAGGCTCAAGCACGTCTTGCACAGGCTAGATTGGCTGATGTAGGAATGACAGACTTCTTACGTGAAGCCAACCAAGCTGGATTAACAGAAGAGGAATACAAAGATCTAGTCAAGCAACGTACAGAGGCACGTGCACGCTCTGGTGATGTGTCAGGCTTTGGTGAGCAAGTGATCACTGCTAAGTTAAATCTTGTTACAGACAAGATTGCTGAAGCGCAAGGCGCTGACAAGGCAATGACAACAGCGCAGAGAGTTTTAACTGTTGTACCTAATTTATCAACTGGACTATTGCAAACACCTAAAGCTATTTTTGCTAAAATTGGTAGCGAACTAGGAATTGATGCGGCTAAACAAACAGCTTTTGCAAATGAACTATTTGGTGTCTTAAAAGAAGGACTTGTACTTGAGCAAGCTGGTAACTTAAAAGGTGCATTGTCTGACAAGGATTTAAGATTCTTGCAAAATTCGATTGGTGGAAGGGAATTACGTCCAGAAGTTATTACTGAGATCTTTGCAAACTTGTATTATACTAGATACGCAGACCAAAAAATTGCAGAATATTTAGACGGTAAGCTTGGTGAGTTCACTGACGATAGTCTTAGTAATTACAATGTCACTCAAGACACTAAAAATCTACGTAGAGAATTTTATCTTGAAGCAAAGAGTCAATTAGCAATACCTACATTTGACTCAGCAGATTAAGGATACATTATGGCACTATCACCACAAGAACAAGCTGAATTAGATCGTCTTCGCTCTGCAAGAGGCGTTTCAGCACCTCCGCCTACACCAGCGCAACAAGCGGCGGCACAGGCTCAGACAATGACAGAGATTCCACGTATTCCCACTACGATGGATTTGATGAAGAAGTATATGATTGAGCCTATCACCACTCGCCTGCCTCAGAATATCATATCGTCTCTACCGGACATTGGTGAATCTGGCGGTGAAATAGCTGGCATGCTAGAAGGTGCTAGACGTGGGATGGCCCTACCGGGTGGCCCTGCCGCTAAAGTTACAGGTACAGCCATTGGAGGTACTATTGGCGCTATCTCAGGTAGTGCCTTTGGCGAAACACTTCGTCAGCTTTTCCAAGGTGAATCGGATCCCCTAAAGGTGATTGACAAAGCTTTAGAGTCTGGTTTGTTCTCCTCTGCTGGAGAAATTGTTTCTCTGTTTGGATTAGCAGGACGTGGTATTGAGAAGCTACGGAACAAAGAAAATCTATCTGCAGAAGAACTTGCTTCATTAGATGAATTACAAAAAAGTTTACAATCAGTCGGCATCACTTTAACACCGGGACAGCTTACAAGTTCAAACCTACAACAAACATTAGAAAAAATTGCCATCTCTGGTTTTGGAGGAGAGGCTAAATTTAAAGGTTTATACGAAGCTCAAGAAGCCTTTATTCGTGACGAACTACAAAGACTTGTAAGATTATCAGGTAATCCAGATCGTAAAGTGACAGGTCAGATGTTCCAAGACACTATGGAGAAAGCCGAAGACGACTTGATTAAATGGGCAGAGCCTAAGTATAAGCATCTTGACAGTGTTGCACGTAATATAACCCTCAGTATGCAATCCACAGAACAAACACTCCGAAATGCTAAGAAAAAAGCAATGGTGGATCGTCGTCCAGGCGCTCCATCACGATTAGATAATGAAGTGGAGCAGATGTATGACTATGTTCTAGGCAACACACGCAATCTAAGCTTTGAATCTTTGTTTGATACAATTTCATATCTGACACGTGAACAACGCAAAGTAGCAAGCCGCATTGACAATCGTAACCCAACTCTTGAAAAAGCGTATCGAGATACAATTGAGAGTTTGTTAGGAGATGCTGAGAAGGCGGTTGCAAAGTCTGGTGATCGCACTGTCATGGACTTGTATGAAGAAGTGACGGGCGTGTATCGTGAGTCTTTAAAAACTTTGAACGATAATGCCATTAAAGGGTTGGCCGCTAAACAACCTGAATTTGTTGGTGAAGAAATCTATCGTAATGGTAGTGTGTCTTCTGTCGAAGCCGCATTTAAGGCTGTTGATGAAGCGGCGGCATTAGCAAAACGGAATGGCGAGGAATTTGATCCTGAGACTGTAAAGAACAACATTCGTGCTGGTTATCTTCGTCAATTATTTGTCAAGGCTGATGTCAATGAAACATCTACTGAGACCGCCGCAAAGCTTCTCAGACAGCTTGAAGGTGACGATGTAATGGGTGACACCTTTAAGGCTGTTCTAACCCCACAGCAGATCGGACAAGTGAAGCGTGTGCTTGGATGGGCTTCCACGCTTGAGAAACAATCTGCTGGTAACTTCTCTTTGATTGTTCGTGGTAGACAGTCTGGATCACTTAACCAAGCCGTTAATGAGGTGGGTAATGCTGGAGCAGGAACAGGATTTAGACCTTTACTTCTTGCTTCTGCGGCAACAATGGTGTCCTCACCTTTGTTCTTAGCTAACAGGGCTATCAACGGAAAAGCCACCAATAAAACCCTTGGACAGCTTAAAGACTTTGTGACACGCTATGATCAAGGCAAACTAGATGCTGGAGATATTTCTTCTTTCTTTCTTCTGCTTGCTAATGATGCCTCAGAATCGGATTATATTCCACCTGAACTCAAAGTGCCTAATCTAAGCCCTAAAGAGACATTTGAATACCATGCTCTAAAGGCTCAAAGAGCACAGCGTGGACAGGAAATAGAACAACAACAACCAATGCCATAAAAAAAGGGGCTATCAAGCCCCTAAATTCTCTGGAGAGAATCTATTCAAAGACATCAAAGACATCCCCAATCATAATCTTAACAAAGGGGATGTTGATCACAAAACCATCAAAGAAGTACACTTGTGCTTCATCAATGTCCTCATTCTCTTTCCAACCTAACACCGGCTGACTCTGAACTGTTTCAATAGACAGACCAAAGACATGGTGAAATCTAAATGCTACCATCCCCAATCGTCTCCTTCTAATCCATGCGCATTGTAATCTGTCACTCGCTTCTCAAAGAAGTTGCTTAAACTACTACCACCTAGTATCTCCTCCATCCACGGCAAAGGATTCTCCTTAACCTTCCAGTTGGTCTTGAGGCCAAGTTGCAGTAGACGTCTGTCTGCGAGGTAGCGAATGTACTGCTTGACATCTGCCGCCGACAAACCTTCCAAGTCACCCATCTCATACGCCAGATCAATAACCTTGTCTTCCAGTTTGACTGCAGTGCGGAACATTTCGTAGATATTTTTCTTAAAATCATCGTTAACCACTCTTGGGTGTTCTTCACAGAAAGCTCTAAATAACTTTGCCATCCCTTCTGCGTGTTGGCTCTCATCACGTACACTCCACTCAACAACAGTGCACATACCCGGCATCTTACCGTAGCGTTGATAGTTGAGTAGCATAGCGAAAGCGGAGAATAAAGACATTCCCTCATTTAATACTGAGCGTGCGATAGCTAAAGCTGTTCCTTGGTGGCTATGTACGTCAATATCGGACATGAACTCCAGTTTTGCAGACATTTGGTGGTATTCTAAGAAGGTGGTAAATTCCTCTTCAGGTAGTCCCAAAGTGTCATTGAGCAAAGCGTAAGCTCGTTGGTGGATAAATTCTCTACCCGCAAAAGCTGTAAGCATTGCTCTGATTTCATTGTTCTTGAACTTGGGAATGTAATACTCCAAGTAGTTTGTTCCCACTGCAACGTCAGTTTGCGTAAATAACCGCAGGATTTGGGTGATATGGTGCTTCTCTGCTTTTGATAGGGCATCTGATTTCCAGTGATTAACGTCTGTTTGTAGTTCAAGCTCATCTTCAATCCAATGGATGCGCTCATGCTCTGTTGCATAGATCACCGCCCAAGGATACTTGAAAGGCTTATATGTTGTGTTACTCTCCAGTAGGGACATCTAAGTTCTCCAGTTCTGTTTGGTTCTGATATATTACATTCATCAGGTTGTTGTTGTGGTATTGCAGTCTTTCTATTTCGCTGTATGATTTTTGTAACACCGTAAAACAATCATTCAGTAATCGTCTGTTAAAGGGGTCAGAGTCTTTAATGATATCCAGTCTTTTAATTAGATTGCTTATTTCTTCTTTCATCTTTGTCCTTCAGTATCTGTACGATCACCTTCTCGTCGTGCTTCTGTGCCTTGTCCAACTTCCTCTTGGCATGTGCCTTCAGGAACTTTAAGTAAATCTTTTTCAATTTGGTAGTCATTATTCTCCTTATCTAGTGCCATCTCAAGCAACCGTGTCAACCCCACCTCAACCAACAACCGTGTAGCTTCTACGTCTGTAACAATCTCTAAGTTGGCAGAGCCATCTTCATTCTCTTCCAAGCGTTTTACTTGAATCATTCCGGTTTCCATATTCTCTCCTTTGCATAGGTATACTATGCATAGATAATTACATTTTATGTAATCTATCCTTATTTTTATGCGCTATCCCTGACAACTCACACAGACTTCATCGTCTTCAAAGTCCTTCAGCGCATTGCGGTCTACCTTAGTCCCAACCTTCTCCGCTGTAACGCCCGCAGTGGTGCGCAAGTAGTATAGTCCTTTAAGTCCTTCCTTCCATGCCTTGAGATGTACCTGATTGACCATAGCTTTGTCCGTGCCGGATGGAAAGAATACATTGACAGACTGGCCTTGGCAGATAAACTCTTGCCGTTTGGCGGCATGCTCGACAACCCATGTCTGATCCAGTTCAAACGCTGTTTTAAATACATCCCTCTCGTCATCCGATAAGAACTCCAAGTGCTGAACAGAGCCTTCATTCTCAAGAATGCTTTGCCATACCTTCTTGGTGTTCTGGTTATACTCATCTAAGAGTTCCTCCAAGTACGTATTGCGAACAGTATGACTCCCAGCCCTAGTACGATGCACGTAGCAATTTGATATACGGGGCTCAATACTAGCAGAACACCCACATAGGATGCTAGAATTAGCATTAGGAGCAATAGCCAACAGATGCATATTTCTAACACCATAACCCACTCCATCAGGACATTCGCCACGCTCCACAGCGAGCGAGTAGGTGGCCTCAACAGACTGGGCTTTGATGTCTTTGAAGATTGCATAGTTCTCACTCGCCGC
>Ga0070746_10001907_pt1 | contig 12392 bp, 22 predicted proteins | sample VirMetDEL_Mar_21_FD_77016 | JGI IMG/M metagenome (GOLD analysis project Ga0070746, IMG submission 77016) | Aqueous microbial communities from the Delaware River and Bay under freshwater to marine salinity gradient to study organic matter... | ecosystem: Environmental > Aquatic > Marine >... | reverse complement strand
TCCCTGTTGGGGTCGTAGCCGTCTGCAAGGCGGATCAGGCTGCCCAGGCCGGCGTTACCCGGTCGACCCGCCTTCTGCAGGATCAGAGGCCATTTCTCGGCGCAGGGGTTGCCCCGCTTCCAATCCTCCTCGTAATCAGAGTCTTCAGCGGACCAAGCAGACCACAGGGTCAGGCCCAGGTCGTTGGGCAGGTCTTCGGCAATCATTGCGCCGACGATCCACCAGTCGTCCTCATTACCCCGCCCGCACTGAGGCAGCACGGTCAAACAGTCGCGAATGATTTCAGCGACCTCGTCCTCGGTTCTCCCGGAAAAGTCGAGGCCCTTTCGGTTCTTGACAAGGCCGCTAGTCTGGGACGGCGTATCCTGTACGTAGCGAGCACGCATCTCAGCCAAGAGCCACTCAGGAGCCTGAGGGATCTGGTTGAAGTCACCTGCTGCAAGCTTGTAAGTACCTGCAGGTGCTTTGCCATCGGAGGAACCGGGGTAAGTACCGCCGATTACGCCTTGCTTGCCCCACAGAACCTCGTAGCCCTCACCGGTGTGTGAGAGGCCAAAACCCTTGACCTGAGCTCTTTGATCCTCAGGTACACGGAAGACGTACTTAGCAGCATTCTTCTTCGTACTAATAATCTTGGGTGCGTCTTTTAGTGAGTCGCCCCACTTTTTCGACAAGGTTGCGAGGTTTGCGTCTACGTCGAGAATGACGAGACCTTGAGAGCGAATTCCGGTAAATAATCCAACCGCAACGAACGCATCTGGGTCCCGCTCTAAGAACAGTGAGACATCACCAGGCGACATGTGCCGCTTGAACGAATCCTCGTGAGGGTTCTTGCCCTTACTAACGATGCGGTTCTTTCCGTAGACAACGCCTTTCGCATAAATAGGCGTATAAGCGGGACCAACAGGAAGCGAATTAACGAATCCAATGAGTTGTTTGTTGGGACTCATGCGATACTCGGTAGGTAGACGACATGCGCTCCGTTTGGTGTAAAAACCAGGCGGAGCGTTTTTCACAGTACGCATCTCGTCAAGGGGTTGACACACCACATAAGGTGTTTGGGCAACTCGGCAACGCCACCTACAGCGGCACCGCCACCCAGCAACCCCCCATGGCACTCCTATCCAAATCCGCCAAAGCAGCAGTCAGCGGCGGCGCTGGCGGTTACCTCAACCCCAGCAAGATCGTCTCCGGCACCAGCATTCGTTTCGCTTTGTTAAGCGAAGAGCCTGTCGAGGGCTACGAACTCTGGGCTGAAGACGGCGACGGCAAGGCCAAGTCCTTCCGCTTTGACCACGAGCCCACCCCGGCTGAGATCGACGCCAGCCTCGGCGAGTACAACCGCCGGATGAACCGCGAGGGCACCGGCTTTGAGCCGATGAAGTTCTTCATCGCTCTGCCCGTGTACAACTACGACACCGAGCGCGTCGAAGTGATGCAGCTCAACCAGAAGGGCCTGATCCGCGAGATCGACTCGATCTCCCAATCCGAGGACTGGAACGTCCTTGAGTGCGACTTCACCCTGGGCAAGACCGGCGCAGGCCTCACCACCGAGTACAAGCTCCTTCCTGCCAACCGCAAGAAGGGCATGGACGAAGTGCTGGCCGACGCATGGGCCGAAACCCAAGCAGCGGGCTTCGACCTTAAGCAAGTGATCAGCGGCGGCAACCCTTTCCGCCCCGAGGCTTGATTTCGCGGCAAACGTGCTTCAATTGCCGCTGGGCACTGTTCGACCGAATCCGAGGACGGTGGAGCGCCTATGGCTCATGCCAAAGGTTCGCTCCCCCAACCGAAGACTTCGAGGACTGCCCTCTCGGACCTCGCATTAGTCGCACAGACTCATGCGTTGAATTCGAGAAAGCCGCCTAATTCCTGTTAGGCTCCTGGAGAGTGAATACCCCTCAGTACGCCAACTACTGGGGGGTATTCCTTTATCTAACGGCTAACCTATAAAAACGAATACACCGGAAAACATGGCAGCGTTTGAGTTCAATCCAAAGCTGAACGCTGCATTCCAGAACAAGCTGACCCGCGACGACGAAACAGACCCTAATGGGCGCATTTATCGCAACGAAGACGGCGAGATCTTTCACAGCGTGACGCGCATCTTGGGCGCTACGTCCCAGTCCAAAGATGCCTTAGAGGCCTGGAAAAAGCGCTTAGGCGAAGAGCTTGCGGCAGTGGAACGTGACACGGCAGCCGAGCGAGGCACCCGCACCCACAACTCTGCCGAATACGTTCTGCGCACCGCCAAGAAGATGGCGGAAGCAACCAGCGAAAAGAGGGGCACCACCTTTCTCAATAAGCAGGGCCTTCACAGCGTTCCCGCCCCTTTAGTCAAGTGGGCCATCAAGCAAGCGCTCCCCTCAGCTCCCAAGGTGGGAATTAGCGCCAGCGGTTACCGCCGCTCATTACTGCAGTGGATCGAAGAGAACGTCACGGCAATCCACGGCATCGAATTCTCTATCCACCACCCCGCAGGTTTTGCTGGCACGGCTGACTTTCTCGGCTACGTCAACGGCAAAGGCCCTTTCATCTGCGACTGGAAGACATCAGCCAATAAGCGGTCGGAGGAGATGCTCACTGACTACACCGACCAACTTGGCGCCTACTCGCTCGGCTTAAAGCACGTTGCCAACCTCCAGGCCAAAGGCGCCGTCATTGTGGTGGCCCGCCGTGCCGGCCCCGCCCAGGTCCGCGAGTTGACGGAGCTCGAATTACGTGGAGCGGAAGTCCGCTACCTGGAACGCTGCCACCAGTACTACGACCAACTCCACGAGGCCCTCAAGGACTCACAGGCATCCGGTTAATGGCGCCTACTTAGGCTGGGGACTCGCACAGACACGGTTTATAGGCGTATGGCGTTCAAGAACATCGAGTTTGACGCCGAGAAACTAATCGGCGAGGTAGACATTCTTCAGAAGGTACAGATTCCCTATGCGACCGAGCAAGCGTTGAAGCGCTTTGGTTTTCTGTTTGCCAAGCAACAGGTCAAGCAGGACATGAGGGATGAGTTCAACAATCCTGTGCCTCTGACCCTGAACTCAGTCAAGTACGAAGCCAAGGGGCTTGAAGTTACATTTCGCGTCAAGGACAAAGTCGACAAAGGAAACGCTCCAGGAAAGTATCTCTATCCCGTCTCCACTGAAGATGGTGGAGGAAGGAAGCCGATCTATGAAACCCGCTTCACGACCTTCCTGAGAAAGTTCGGGATCGTCAAGGGAAACTACTGGCCCGTGCCATTTTTGGCCGGTACTGGAGTCACTCAAAACGCCTACGGCAGGATGAGCCCAGGCCAGTACCAGCAGGTCGTGAATGGGCTCAAGAGTGGCACGGGTAAGGGAGGCTACCGGTATGTGTCTGTTCCTGACCAGAGCAAGCCCCGCCAGACCAGCAACCTGAAACCAGGCATCTACCGCATTAAGGGGCGTGACAACGTGCAGATGCTCTTCACCTACGCCAGGACCAAGCCGCAGGTGAATGCCAAATTCGACATGCGCCAATACGCCCTTGATTACGCCGAGGACGTGCTGCCCAGCCTGCTTAGTAAAGCTTTGGAACGAGCCATGCGGAGTTAGGCAAGCCTCCCTAGCGTTGATCCGAGGGAGAACGTGGGGCGTTGGGACAGGCGCCCCGCTTTTTTACTCAGAAACTTGTAGTACAATCCTCTCGTGCCTGACCGCACTCCCTTACCTCTTATACCGATGGCCTCCATCGAAGCCCTTCGCACCCAGATCCGCCGCGCCGACGCTGCATACCGGAACGGCGACCCGATCCTTAGCGACTCTGAGTACGACAACCTCGAAGCTGAGCTCCGCGCCCTGGCCCCCTACGCCCCCGAGCTCACCTATCCCGGCGGCGGCACCGCCTTGCTCAGCCTCGACAACTGCTCCCTTCAGGACTGGTACGACTACATCAAGATCACACCTGCGGTTGTCGTCCAGCCCAAGATCGACGGCATCGCCATCGCCATCCGCTACAAGGCCGGCCTAATCACAGACGCCTGGACCCGCAGCGGGAAGTGCATCCTGGACCTGGTCAAAGAGGTGAGCGCAATCCCCAACGTGATCAACGCCGGTGGCGACATCGAGATCCACGGCGAGCTTTATGGCACGACTCTCGGCAAATCCCAAACCGACGCCGCCCAAGCTGCTCGCGCTAATCGCTCCGGGGGCCGCAAGCTGACCTTCACCGCCTACCGCCTTTACGGCGCCACTGGCACGGAATCCACCAGCCTCGACACGATCAGCCGCCTGGGCATCAACGTCGTCGATTCACTGCTCTGCACCAAGCCCAAGGAAGTCCTCAAGGTCTACAACGAGTGGCTGGACGGCCGCCGCTTCGCGACTTATCCCTGCGATGGTGTGGTTGCCAAGGTCCACGACCACAGCACCCAAGCCGCCCTTGGCACGAGCAACCGTGCTCCGTTCTGGGCACTCGCCCTCAAGCGCTAAGTCACCCCACCGACCCCAACCATGAGCGCCCATCGCCTGTACACCGTCACGCTGACGACGGAGTGCCTCTGCTACGCCGAAAGCCCCGAAGAGGCCGAATAACTCGCAGTCGATCAATACCTCAACGACGCCCCGGAGTGGACCACCCGCGCCCTACTTAGCCGCACCGAATCCGCCACCCCCAACCATGACGCCCGCTACAACACCCTGGGCTGGTACGACCACAGCGCGGTCTACACCTCCGCCGACTTCGACGACAACCTGACCGTCATCCAGGCCGTCGCACTCGACCGCGAGGCCACGACTACCCCCAGGTCTACACCGCCCTCCGGCCAGCGCTACGTGGCTAAGTGCTACACCGCCAAGGGCACCCAGCTTGAGGTCGAGATCGACGCCCTCAACGTCTTCGACGCTGTCCAGATCGCGGTCAAGTATCCCGGCGTCAGGAATGTGGCGTCTGTTCAGAGTGTGGCTCTCCCTGTGCCTGAATCTCCTCAGCTCTGAGCAGTTCCTGCTTGAGGTCCGTAAGTCTGCGGCGCAGAACGTCTGCCTGCTGCTGGTCCGCATAATCGCCAAACCTGAAATAGCGCTCCGTATGCGCGTCTATAAGGCGCTGGAGATTTTGGATCTCGGGGTTCAAGGCTTTGCGAAGCCGGGACTGCCAGTAATCCACGTCATTGCGCCTAGGCGAACCCCCGCAGACTAAGCACCCCGTCCATCGCATTCCGTGTCTAATTAGTCTCACGCCCACCCACTTGCCAAACCGCCGCTGAGGAATGTAGTATTTTCTCAACGGCGAACCCACTGGTCCGCCACTTACCTTTATCCCCCTCAAACCAATGCCCAAAGGCGTCTATCCCCGCCGCAAAGTCGGCCGCCCAGCAAAAGCCGCAGTCAAGCCCGAGCCCAAGGTCGATCCCCGCGCCGGCTTGAGTCTTACCGACTACATCGACAGCGACCCTGAGGTGGTCCGTCTCAACGAAGAGCGCAAGGCCTACTACGAGCACCGCGACGAGCTCAAGCGCGACATTACCAAGGCCTTGCACAAGATTCGGCAGTACGAGGACGCAATCAACGTCCTTGAGGACAAGGTCGTCGAGTACCAAAACTGCGACGAAGATGAGGAGAAGGTCGTCCACCAAATCACCGGCCATTACGCCGAGTGCTTCGCCCACGGCTTCGGCTCTGTCTGCTCTGATCTGCGCGACCTGACCATCGCCAAGTCGGCTGAGGTTGGCAGCAAGGGCGCCGAAGTTACGCTGCTCACCAAGCGAGCCGACGAGAATTGGACCGAAACCCTTGCTCACCGTGAGCGTGCCCGCAAGGAGTGGCAAGACCACCAGGCCAAGCTCGCTAAAACCGCCGAGACTAAGTAAGTTCACCCTCCAATCCACCCAAAGACCATGAAGACCTACACCGTCAAAGAGCTCACCCAAGCGCTGCAGCAGGGTTCAAACGGTCCTGAACTCGAAGCTCGCCTTGATGAATTGGCAAAGCAGCGGGAAGTTAAGGACGAAAAAGACGAGGCCCCCACCGCCGACTAATGGCTAAGCGCCGAGACGCCCAGTTCCCCAACTCGTGGAAGGAGCTCCTCAAGTCCCCGTGGCTTGAGCGGCTCGTCTACGAAGAGGCCAGGCCTGACGATCCACCCGGCAAAGCCTGGTACGCCTACATCCGCGAAGAGTGGCTAAGCGACAGCTTTGACCGCTTCTCAAATCCCTACCAGCACAAAGGCGCTCACTACGTCTACGGGCTGGGCACTATCGAACTCCTGACATGCTTACGCGACGTCTATTGGGACTACATCGAGAACCAGAAGGGCGACGCGGAGAGACGCCGCAAGCGCTCGATCGCCTCAACAACGCAATCTGCCTGGCTGTAAGCGCCGCCGTCTTCGCAATGATCGGCATCGAAGCTGGAGCGCACCACGGCCACACGCACTCCGGGACGCAACCCTACGTGCGCTACGAAAACGGCAAAGTGGTTCACCAAGACAGTCAACACGACGAAGCTGATGAGCATCACCGGTAACTGCGAGCTTTGCGTCTACTGGGCAAAGGACACCGAGGTGCGCACCGGCGCCTGCCGTCGCAACGCCCCTAAGCCCGCATCCGGCAAAGAGCAGTTGGCGGTCTGGCCGCTAACGCTTAACACCGACTGGTGCGGCGACTTCAAGCGCGGCTCCTACGCCCTCAAAGGCGGCTAAATCCCTACCGCTTACAGACTCATGCAGATCTACTGTTCTTCACCACCCGGTTCAGTCATTACCTGGATCGGCCCTAACCCCCCATCAAACCCGTACACCGCCGCTTGCATAGGCCTTAAGACAGCCAATCCAGATCCGTTCAAGTACAAAGGTCTGCGCGGTAAAAACGGCAAGCCTTTGACCTGGGGACCTTGGCAGCTGATCAGACAGGTATACGGCACAGAGCTCGTCTATTTCTTGTATCACGAGCTGATGGAGTACGAAATCGAGCTGAAATCCAAGTGGGACATAGGCGAAATCCTGGACTGGGTTATGCACATGTCGGGCAAAAACACCGCGCTTTATGGCGAATACTCCCCGATGTATTTGAGCTACGCCTTTCGATGCCTGTTGGCGCACCGCCGCATCTCGATGAGGTCGCTGAAACCCTTTGACATGGCTGCCGTGGCACACGCCTACTGGACCGCCGCCCACTGATTTAGGGGCATTGGGCACTGGTTTAGAAAGCAACCCGGCGTAACCACCGCTGCCTGCGTAGGAGATGGGCACTGATCGGGCCATTCGGTGTTGGCAACATCTCAAGCGCTGTCATCAAGGTTCCCGTTGTGGACATGGTCTGGTTCCACTCCCTTCTTGGGGACATGTGGGGCCATGTAAGCGGTGCAGCCCATGTAAGTCCCCCCACATTGCTGCGAGGAAAAAGGGGTGGCAGGTGGCCGGTCCTCACGCGGTGCCGGCCTCACCGCAGCCTGCCAGCTACGGACGCTTCGAGATTCCTCAATAGAATTTCGAGAGCCCACACTACCCTGTGCCCGAGACTTGCGCCACCCATTAGATGGACCAGCCTCGAATGCGCGACCCACGTAATCAGGACGATTTTGATACGTGGGAGTACGGGACTGAGCCTTTGCCTGGCGACCGCACCTGGACTAAGCAGGCGGCATTGGCACGGTTACTGGAGCAAGTTCACCGAAGCCGCGGGACTCGCAGCCATCCGGTTTAAGGCGCGGGACTCGCGGGGTGTCGGTTTAACGCGGGCACAGGGGTGCGGGACTCGCAAGGGGTCGGTTTAACGCGCACAGGCACACATACACGCACCTGGGCATACATGTGCGCCTCTGTGTAGGGCCTCAAGCGCTCACATAGAGGGGCGAAGTGCTCCACCAGGCTCTCAATAAGCGGCCCCAGTTGAGAATCAAGTTATAGCCCAAATGATTCTCAATAGCACTACCTAGAATCGCAATAACGGCATAGGTATTAGCACTACTTATTTGTCGTGTTTTTTGTCGTCTAAGGGCCCTTTGACGGGTTAATGTCTTGGTCAAGCGGCCAGCCCGCCCTTATCTCTTATCCGTTATCCCCGTGGACAACGTTCTAGATCTCACCCTTTGCGTAGATAACGCCGCCTTTGGCGAGACCTACGAAGAACAAGCCTTAGAAGTGGCCCGCATCTTCCGCGAGCTCGCAAATCGCCTGGAGCGCAACCCCGCTTACTTAGATCCCAAAAGCGGTGTGATGGCCTCCATCAACGATCTCAACGGCAATCGAGTCGGCTCCCTCACCCCCAAGGCCCTCTGAACAATGGCTAATCACTACGAAGACGCTGCAACCCTCATCCCCGCTGAGGCAATGGCCCCCGGTGCAGCAAAACGCATCCAAGAGATTTTCCTCGAAATGGAGGAGCAGGGCATGTCTACTCAAGATTGGTCAGGCGGCCTGCTAGTAGAAGCGCAGCCCGACGACTCGCTCTACATCTCTTCAGCAGACGACTGGTTTAACTACGACGCTTTCTGCGCTGTTATTACCGCAGCGGCAGCCCAGTCCCTCATCCTGAAAAGTTTCGGCATTGGTACGGCCTGGTACTGCTCCAAGCTTCGCCCTGACGAGTTCGGCGGTGCCTATCACCGTGTGCTCCCCTCAGGCGAAGTCCTCAGCGTTACCAGCTGCCTAGCTCACAGAACGGACGAGGAAGTTCGTGCAATCTGTGATGCGGTCGGCGCAGCATTTTGAGGCAACACAATGCACTACCAAATAACGAGTCTTGTCTTCGACTTTGACGACTCCGCTTCCTATGACAAGGATCCCGGCTACTTCGTGGCCCTTTACGAAGACTACATAGGCACTGTCTGGGAGGCCGATGACGGCGATGACTTAGTAGAGGAGATCACCGCATCAAGCGGTTGGTGCGTCAAGCACATTGATTACATTCACGTTCTTCAACCAATCCAATGACCAACACAAACTGCCTGGAGGGTATGCGGTGCCCTAAATGCGCCTCACATGGCCCGTTTCGCATTGCAATCAAAGTAGTAGTGCTGATGCACGACGACGGTTTCTACACCGACACTATGAACGACGCTGACTGGGGCTCAGACGCCTACTGCCAATGCGAGCAATGCGGCTTCGCAAGGGATGTGCTTTCGTTTCAGCTGGCTGGAAGCGTGGGGCCGACTGAGTGATGGCACCTTCTCTCCAAGCATTGCAACTGATGGCCGATCTACTGGAGGAGGCCGAGTCCACCGCTTCTATCTGCGAAGACGTGGCCCCGTGGTGCGACGCAAAGCCTCTGATTGAAGAGCTCTGGCTTCTGTACGCAAACCAACTTGACTCCCTAAAGGAGGCAACAAAATGACTGAACACCTGCAATCAATCCACCCTGTCTTAGAGCATTACGCCGGTATTACCGGCCTAGGCTCCCCTGAACTCGATGACGCCATTGTCAGCGATCTGCTTGCAGATTTGCGCCACTGGTGCGACAAGCGGCAATGGGATTTCGAGGCATTGGACCGCCGTGCCTGCTCAAATTATTTGGCGGAGTCTGCCCGGATGTAGTCCGGGACTCGCAAGGGTCCGGTTTAACGCTCACACGCAGACAAGCAAAAAATGCCGGGGGACTCGCGGGGGTCCGGTTATAGGCCCTTTTTCACACATACCCTCACATACACACGCACACGGTGCCCCAGGGGGGTGGGGGCGAGTTTTTCCTGGCCTTGTGTTATACAAACTGTGCGGCCCTAAGTAACACAAACTAATCGTGATTGCAGGAGCAAGCATACCTAACTCTAGATGAGTTAGTATCATCGCAGATACGGATTGTCCGTATCGCTGACACTAACTCTTAAGTAATAAGTTAAGCCAACTCTGCGCGAGTTGCTATAGCTAACCCGCTCTGTCTAGTTTCTGATCCTCTGAGCCAGAAAAGCAAGGAGCCAGAGAGAAGAACCGGAGCACCAGGCCACACCAGTGGACAATCTGAGCACTGTCCCTTTGTGCGGCTCTTTGTGCTCCATACCTGGCAACAATGGAGGCCAAGCGGGCCCGGCTCGCTTTTATCGCTTGGCTCTTGGCTCCCGTGATCCTCTTAACTCTTCCCTCTTCCTCCCGTTTCGTCGTTGAACGCTGGGCGGGCATCTCTGACGGCTGGCTCCCAGAGACTGAGCCTCTCACCCGCCAGAAGGCAGAAGCCCGGCTCCGTCTCCGGCAAGCCGTCAGAGGCGATCTCTGGAAGTATCGCGTCTCTCCTCTGTCCCTCCACTTCGTCGCCTGATGTCTCCTACTGCTCTTCCTCCTTTTCTTCGTCCTATGGCCTCCTTCCCTGCTACTGCTAACGCTTTCCTGTCATCCCTGGAAAAGAGCCAGAGAGAAGACGGCTCCTCGTTCTGGCATCTCACCCCGTCTCCGGCTCCTTGGGCCTCCCAGGCTCTCTATCTCCTCCATGCTGAGGAGCTGCCCAATGATGCTCGCTACTCCATGGCTCGCAATCTGGCAGAGGCTTTCACTTACTACGAAACCGCAGAGGATGCCAGAGAGCACCTGAGAGAGATCGCTGATGCTCTCTCCACTGCTTCAATAGCAGAGATCCTCGCGTTCTATCAAGAGAATCTCTCCCGGCTCTCTCTGCCTGATGAGTACCGGGAGGAGTTTGGCCTAGATCCGGCTGCCGATACTTCCTCTCTCTTGCATCTGGGCTTCTGGCTCGCAGTCCTTCGAGCCGGAGAGAGCCTCCTCTGCTCTATTGAGCAAGCCATGGAGGAGGCCAACTAATGACAGAGCCTAATCTGATCCTCTTAGATTCTCACGGAATCTATATTCCGCAGCTTTTCTGCTCTAACTTAGGAGAAGAGGAGGCCGCATCCCTGGGAATCAGCAGCTGGGCTCTCTCCCAGTGCCAGACTGGCCCGGATGCTCCTCACTACTGGGAAGCCTGGGACTCGATCCTCACAGACTGCTCCTACAGAGACGATAAAGGCACTCTGTGGACTCTCTATCAAGACGGAGACCTCTGGGAAATCCCAGAAGGCTTCTCCTTTGCTGGCGGCTTCTGACCCTTAACGCTTAAAAGACAATGCATCCCAAACTAAAAGAGACGATCAAGCGGCTCTCCTACTGCTCCGGCTCCTTTTATACGTTCGCTCCCAGTGAGCACGTCAGAAAAGAGGGAGAGAGCCCAGTCTGGCACTGGGAAGACAGAGACCCAAGAGAGTATGACCAACTCAACTATGGCTCTCTGGATTCTGACGGCTCCCGGCATCTCTCCTACGCTAAGGAGAGCCCAGAGAGTCTGGCAGAGTTAATCGCAGAGAAGAGGCTCTGGCCCGTCTTAACTCTTCTATGGGTGGGAGATCGCTTCCAGTCTTCAGACTATGGCGGTGATCTCTGCTATCTCTCCAACTTCCAAGTGATGACAGAGGAGCACAAAGAATCCCCGGCCTTAAAAGAGCTCTATGGCTCCTTTGGGGGCTCCGGCTTGGCTCTCGATGTGCGCTTTTGTACTGAAGAGATCCTGGAGGCCATAGAGAGCCTGGAAAGCTATCCCCTGCTTGATGAGGAGCATCTCTCCTCTCTAGAACTGGAAGAGGAAGAAGAAGCCTGGGAGAATTGGGCCCGCTCCGACTTCCAGCGAGCCATAGAGAGCCGTCTCTCTGATCTCCTGGAGGATGAGGAGACGGCAGAGGAGAAGGCAGAGAGCCTCTCAGAGAATCAGCTATTCGAGCTCCTCAGAGAAGGCATGGAAGCAGGGAATCTCTATTGGCAGACAGAGACTCTCTCCCGCTGGCTTGATGTCGAAGCCGTGGCCTCTGCTCTGTCTGACGAGAGGCTCCTATCTCTGTGATCTCTCCCAGTTCTGGCAATCTGAGCCGCAGAGCAGTCAAGCGGCTTCTGTCTGGCTCTCCTACGGGAGAGCCTCTGCTCTTTGCGGTTGATCTCTACAGAGGAGAGAATCTCTCCTTGATCCGGGCCCTGATGCGCGCTGGCTTCTCTGTCTCTGTATTGGCCCGATCCCTCGAGGATGCAGACAGGCTCGCAGCTGCTGGCCTCCCGGCTCATCTCCAGGGAGAGACAGAGCCAGAGACTCCAGGAGGCTGGAGAATCCTCCCAGTCTCCTCTTCCTCTGATCCTCTCTGGCTTTCCCGTCCTAGTGGCCTGATCCTCTCCCTGATGCCCGATCCGTAGCCTCTCCTCTGTCCCGTCTCCCATCTCCCGGCCTCTGAGCCGGGCTTTTTTGTGCCTGGAGATTGGCCCGGCCTCTGCCTTTAATCTCTGCCGATAGCTGAAAAGAACCCTACGGCCTGGAGGCTATAGCCTCTGGGCTTTTCTATGGGCAGCCATAAGAGAAGCGGCGAACAGTAGGCAACACCGTCTTGCCTAGATTCTTTTCTGTTTTTCTAATTCAAGGATCACTAAATTACACAAACACAAACCACTTAGGATTGTCGTTTATATTTATATAT
>Ga0070746_10001904_pt1 | contig 12394 bp, 18 predicted proteins | sample VirMetDEL_Mar_21_FD_77016 | JGI IMG/M metagenome (GOLD analysis project Ga0070746, IMG submission 77016) | Aqueous microbial communities from the Delaware River and Bay under freshwater to marine salinity gradient to study organic matter... | ecosystem: Environmental > Aquatic > Marine >... | reverse complement strand
TGGTCACAGAGGCAGGAGACACTTACCCGTTCGAGACATTTACTCGAGAGAAAGTAAGACGGAGCCCTATTGAATCCCGCGGAGTCTCCGAGATTGTCAAAACGTGGCAGGCAGAATACAAGGCCCAATCGGATATGGTCTTTGACAGATCATCTTTTGACACGCTGCCTCCGCTTAAAGTGCCTCTCAGGTATGGCCAGAGAATTAAGGTTGGCCCCGGTGTGCAGGTTTCCGAGCAGAGACCCGGCGACATTGGCTGGATGGAGTCACCCAGACGAGGAGCTGAACTTGCGTTCACGCTTATGGATCATATTCAGCTTCGGACTGACCGTTACTTCGGCAGGCCTAATGCAGGAATTCTTCCAGTGGAAACTCAACTCAGGCAGCAGGCATACGTGCATCGCTGGTTGCGTCACATGAGCAGTGTCATTGGAAGAATCTGGGACCTGACGCAGGTCTTTGATACGGACGAACGCTTTGCAATGGTAACAGGCACTGACATGCCGCTGCCTCGAGACCCGAAGAAATATAACTTTACTCTGAATTTCGATGTCAGAGAGCTCGACAATGAGTTCGTCGAGAAAAAGCTACAGGCAATTTCCCAGTTTGTCTTGCCAGAAGACACGATGGGTATTGTTGACAGGACTAAGTTGATCAGGAAAAAACTGCAGGTAATCGATCCTACATTGGCAGACGAGCTGGTCATCGAGCAGGCAGAAGCCTCACAGCAAATGTTTGACGAGATGAACAGTCAAGTGGCCCTTATGTCACTGGGCAACCAGCCTAACTTCGTGGAGAGCGATCCTTCGGCAGGAATTAAGATGCAGTTTGTGCAGCAGATAATTCAGGGCAATCCAAAGTATCAAAAACAAATGCAGGAAGACGAGCAGTTCGCACAACTGGTTCAGCAGTTCGCGCAGAACCTGCAGATGTCAATTACACAACAACAGAACGCGCAGATTGGTAGAATAGGAGTTAACCCGAATGCCTAACGAATACAAATTCTCAGGATACGAGCAGTGGATGCTGGACGCTTTCAGTCTGGCAGAAGAGCACCCAGTCAGGAAGGGGCTTGATGAAATACTCAATGAACTAATAAAGGCCGAATCCAGCAACGTGTCTGGACCCGGCCTGAGCTCCGAGGAGCGGCATTACTTTGCAGGCAGACTATCTGCTCTGCAGGACATGTATTTTGCTATGCAGAACCTGTATGCAGATGCGCTGAAGGAGAGGGCTCCCGATTCGGATCCAGAGATCTGAGAAACTTGTAGATCTTCAACTTGCAGACAGCAGAGGATGACTTGCCTGAGCGCCAGCCCTCTGCTGTTCGCTTTGATACCTTGACCTTCTCGGCAAACTCCTTTGTTGTCAGGTTTAACGTGTCGCAAATTAGGGACACGATATACATTGTAGACACCTCATCCAGATCGTAGGTAAATGCTATGCGATCTCTGTCTTCATCGCAGTCGAGTAAATCAACTCCGATTGCTTTTAGCTTATCAGTAATCATAAATTCCAAACTCTACCACTTCACTCACGTATTTCTCGAAGTCTTCCAGAGTAAACTCAGTCCCGCTCCACCACTTTGGGTGAGACTCCGCGAACTCTTTCCATAATTCAAACTCTTCACTCGGGTTTGCGTCACTGGGGATAGTGCCTCCAATGTCCCAATCTTTCTCGATGGTTTTTATCGATACCATACGCGGCCTTTCCAGAACTTCTCTAAATTCTTTGGCTCAAAAACAACGCTCAAGAATTCCATCAATTCTACAGACACTGCAGCCATATCGCTTTTGTCGCTTGCGTATGTTTCGCGGTCTTCCGTCCACGGGCCGTTCATCGATTCTAGCGCATAATTTGAGCGGTTGCTTTTTGTGTCGAGTCTCCGAAATATAACTATAGCTTGAGTTGGCCAGTCAGGATGACTGAAGTTTGCAGATGCGTAACCCTTGCCTAATATCAAAAGATCTTCGTGTTTTATTTTATTAGTCCTAGCTTTAAAAAAGAGTGGGGAGGGCCGTCAGCCCCTCCCCGACATATCTCAGAGATTTGACGGATCTTCTACTTTTGGTTTTCAAGTCCCGCACTCGCGGGTTGAAAGTCTAGCGGCGCTTAGGCCTTGTGTAATTGCTTCCTCGTTTACGTTTATTGCTATTGGAGTATTCAAACGTCATTTCATCTGATCGTTGCTGGTTAGTCTCTATGACGGGAAGTCTTTTGGATGCCCCTCTCGGGTATGCTTTTATCATTTGTGTTTAATATGTTTACCGTAGTTATCTTCTTTACGACAGGACTTGCAGTATGGCTGCAGCCCGTCTTTGCTTAATGTCCGCTTGTGAAAGCTTCGGATTTGCCTGAGCTTGCCGCACAGGCCGCATGTTTTTTTAGGCACTTTTAATTGGGTCTTCCGGTTTCATTTTATCATCAAGAAAACTTTCCACATCTTTGATGGCCGCCTCCAGCTCGCCGTGTGGTCCGTCATTTTCGTAAGCCCTCGGCACATAGCATAACACTCTGCGTGCAATTTTAATAAGCTGCTTGACGCTACCCTCCATATAATCCCTCCCCTGCTTTGTGAGTTCCCATAGTCTCTGTAGCTACCGTTGCAGAGCGTGGGTAAGTGTGAACAGGAGCTCCCCAGATTTCTGCATGCTCTGTGCCTTCCTTGAACTGATTGATCAGGGCTCCTAGGCAGAGGTGACTCGGGAACGGCTTCCTGCCGTCAGCCGTGTGGCTGGTATGAATCTGTCCCTGAACGTAACGGTTGGCCCCTCCGTGCAGGTAGACTCCCTGCATGTAGCCATACATGTTAAGACCTCTTATATGTATGTTATTACCTGAGGCGAAGATGGCCGCCTGAGGAGACATAGCATTGTGAGGTCCTTCCATCTGCAGGTCGATAAACCTAGGATCTGCAAGGTAGCAGTTACCCCACTCTGGCTGATCGATGACATCAGTCTTCACTGGAGGCCCGTGCTTGATCCCAACCTGAGCACCTTGATGATTCATGATGTTACAATCGCGGATCCAGAACCTGTCTTGATTCTGCGCTAGGTAGATTGGCAGCGTCCCGTTTTGAGCAACGATCAAGCAGTTCTCGATTGACTGCTCAAACGGTCTCACTCGAAAGTTACTGTCAACGTCCACAGTGGGCTCCACGTAAATTCCAATAGGCGCATCAGTCTTGAATCCGTAAGGAATACCAGAGTCCGTTGTCCAGTTATCGTGGAAGGTAGGCCCTTTGTCGCAATGGAATCTCAGTGCGCTTCCCCAGCGAGCAGGAGACCACAGCCGAAACCTGCCCGGGAGTCTTTTAGTGCTACGGAAATTATACTCGGGAGCAGTGGCGACAATTGTGATGACAGGCATTGACACTGAGCCATACCAGCCTCTCCCAGAGGGACTGTTACCCAGCTCAGACTGCCACTTTTCCTCACCCTGAGTGTAGTATGCGTGCTGTATGGCTTGACCCTCTTGAATGATGCGATCCCAGCTTGCGTCTGGGTCGAGAGGGTTGAGCTCGTAATGATAGCGAGGCAGAGTGAGCCGCTTGTCTATGGCCGCAGTGGCCGCATCGATCTTTAGACTGTCAATATCAGCCTTGAGCTTGTGGTGCTCTCTGTTTCTCTCGGCTACTTGTTCAGGTAGTTTCAGCAGATCCTCTGCTACTCTCAGTATGTCTTGCGCGGTCTTATTCATCGTTTTTTATCTTTCTAAGCCCTAATCGGCTATCGTAACTAGGTTCCATCCCCCTCTTACGCCAGAAAGCGTCGAAGGCATTACCCCATTCCTCGTGCGTTCCTATTTTTGAGGAGCACATGTGTCCTCGAGGGTTGTCCTCGGTTATTATTGTTTCTTTTTCGTTTTCCATAACGTGTAAAAAATGTGTCTGCCAATTTGTGCCACAGGCTTGTGGCCCTTGGCCCAGTATGGGGACTTGATGTAGTCTGCGTAGTAGTGGTCTGCGTAGTTAACTTTAGACCTGTCAATGCGGTCAATGTTTTCTTCGAGGTAAAATGCGAAGGCCGCCATAGGAGACCTGTATAGGTGCTGCAGGTCCTGCTCAGTCTTACCATTCCAGCAAGAGAACTGATAGGGCTGTAGGCACACCTCACGAGCTGTCAGGCCTCGGTTAATTGCTCTCTGGGAGATTACGGCAGCGACAGCCCCTAAGCCGTCCCTACCCTCTCCACGAGCCTCTGCGAGCAGCGTGAGAGCTACTACCCCAGCATTAAGCTGGAGAGAGGCGCATAGCATTAGGATATATTTAATCACCAGATTTTCTTCTTTCTAAACATTCTGCGAGCGCATAAAGCCAATTTAACCATATCGTCATCCCATCCACTGAGATCGTTGACCTTAATATCTGGAGGAGTATCCAGATATTGCTCTATAAAATCAGATACTGTTTCGGTTGATTCGGGATAGATTACTTTAGGTATATCCCTCTTCTCAATGCAGTCATCCAGCCAGCCCTGCGGGTAGAAGTCTGCCAGCTCTCTGTAGTGCCAATTGTTAGCGTAAAACATAATAGTATAATGTATGGGGGCCGAAGCCCCCGATTGGGGTTAGATGTTTTCTGCTTCTGTAAAAATCTTTTCTGCCTGAGCAAATGCCTCGTTGAATTTGGCGCTACCTCGGCGACCAGAAGCTTTCCCGAAAATCTCACACGCAATGAACAACCCATTGCCCGATGGGGCAACTCCTCTGCGAAGTCCCTTTGCCACTGAATCTCTAAAACCGCTTTTGCCGTCTTCAAGAACTTTTGCGATTGGCTCAAGAATTTCTTTTCTTGCCTCCTTGCGTTTCTCGATTGCCTCGCGTTCCGCTTTTCGCTCGGCTGCTTCCCGGTCGAGTCTTTCTTGGTTGGTCTCACCACTAGCGCATTCCGAGTTTAGCCACACTTGGCGTTTAGACTCTCGCTTGGCTTCGCGGCGAATTCGGCCTTGCTCTCGAACAATGTTTGCTTGCTCAACTTTTGCAACGTCTGCTAGGCAAGTATCTCCAATGTGTTGAGCGCAATCCAGACCAACCGTGAATGCACCCGAAGCGCAGCTTACGATTGCGTTGTGGGTCAATGGCTGACCGCACACATCGCACACTCCGAGCCCTACCCCAAATTTACCAGCAATCTCGAAAGAACTTTTCAACTCAGACTGGAACGCCCCGGGATTAGCCTCGCCAATTGAGGGGGTAGGTAAGGACACGATTGCTTCTAGTTTAAATGGACCTACGAAACCGGATTTCTCGAATTTATGCATTGTATTTTTCTTTCTATTCTTCAGTCAGGGGAGTTTATTCCCCCCTGACACAAGTAGAATACTCTACTTTGAGTATAGCGCAAGTATTATTTAACCTTTTCTTTCACATGATTCAAGAAGCGATCAACTTCTCGATTTGCTTCGTCCCAGTTCCAGAAACCCTCCACCCTTTCACTATCAATGTAGTCTGCGACACAGCCCCACACCTCGGAAACATTCCCGGTGGTATCCACTTCGAGGTAACCGGGCTCCTCCCACGATTTGTCCCATTTGACAAGCTTGACGCCCAGCTTCTCGAGCTCCGAGAACTTCTTAGTGCAGGCGACCCTAGCTTGCCTGAACGTATCCCTTGTAGGAGGTTTCTTGGCGAACCACGGAGTCCTGACGCCTTTATCATCGAACGTCCTGAGTTCGTATACGTGCGCGACTCTCGCCCTGCGCTTGACCTTGGGGTCCTTGATAGAGACGATTTCTTTAGTGAGACCACACACATACCTGCGGCCCTGAATCACTTGGTAGTGATTGCCAGCCACAACGAGCCACACCTTCTTTGAGTCTCGGTAAGGGCGGCTGAACTTCAGCCACTGCGTCAGCGTGGGCTTTTCTTTAGGCAGCCTCGTTGGAGCGGCGAAGATGCCGCAGTATTCAAGAGCCATCCGCATGTCTGACACGTAGACACCCTTGACGCACCTTGACTCAGTCAGATGCCGAATGATCCGCGCAGCCTCTCCCCCTGACATGCCCGTGACGGCAGAGATTGCAGAGGGACCGCAGTAGGAGTTGTAGTCTCCTGCGACCTGTTTCACAGGCCTGATCTTGACGATTCTCATTTCTCCTCCTTGTCTGCTACTAGGACGAGTTTCGTGTAGTCGCCGTAGTTGATTCTGACCTGCTTGAATTTCAGTGGTTTGTTTTTCTTATTTTTCATAGTTATTTTGTTTTTAAGGTTGGGGGGGGGCCGAAGCCCCCGGTTAAGTTATGCTAATACTTTCTCGAGCATTTCGGTTAAAAGTCTTTCACACTCGCTTTCAAAAAGTTCCAGAGCGTAGTCAAATTTTTCATCGTCATTCGTGCAGCATAACTCAAGGTATTGACTGTTAAATCCGTCATCAAAGTGCATTAACTTTTCTGCTGAAGAGTACCAATCTGAAGCAATTTGAAGAGTTACGTTTTCTTGAATAGTTTTTTTAATCTCTGCTTTAGTCATGTTATTTTTCTTTTTATTCTTCAATCAGAGGGTTAATTCCCGCCTGACACTTATACTTATACGCTACGCTGCGTATCATTGCAACAACTATCTTCAATTATTTTCAGAACCGGAGGTATGAGAGGTATGTTTTTCAGGTTTGCTGGGTAAAATCGACTACTCTAAGCAGATTATTTCTGCTGGAAACTCAAAATAGATACCTCTCATACCTCCGCTTAACAGCTAAGGCGACTGCTTAACTGTCAATACAATTCGTGTAGCCCCCTCAGATACCTAAGGGGTCCACAAAATAAGCCGCTGTCACTTTTCGTGGCCTAGGCTTATTTTTGTTAGGGTTGACAGAGAATGTTAGACGAGTCTAACTTTAATGAAATCCTACTGGGCGGGATTACTACAGCCCTGATTACGGCCACTTGCAGCCGTCAAAAACAGCATGTCTAAATCCGAAACTACAGCCGAGGCCAGCCAGCCCTCGGAGGAAGCAATAGAAGTTGGCGGGATGGAAGCACTGCGTGATGCACTCAAGGATAGCTTGAGTCCCCAAACGGAGACTGCCCCTGTAAATGAGGAACCACCCGTTCCTGAGCCTGAACCTGAGCCAGAGCAGCAGCCTGAGCCAGAGCAGACACAGGACGATACGGAGCCTCCTGAGCACATTGGATTCCAGAAACGCATAAACCGTTTGACAGCCCAAAAGAAGGAGCTGGAAGAACGAATGCAGGAGCTCGAGGAAACTACGAGTCAACTTAAGCTGGAGACAAAGAAAACTCAGCAAACGGACACTGATAGCAACATATCAGAGCTAGTCCAGAAAGCTCAGTCAGAGTCAGATCTCGAGATTCTCGAGGATGAAGCACTGGCCGCAGAGCGTTGGGCTAAAAGAGCACTCGCCAGATACAGGCGAGATCCAGATCAAGTCGAGAGAGAGATTGAGAACCGTATACAGAGTCTTCCAGAAGACCCTGAAGCGTGGCTCGAAGACCTCGCGCTTAATGCCGAGTGGAGTAGGGAGTCAGACATCCCGAAACGGCGAAAACAGATCACACAGAACGCTCAAAGCTTTGAATTCGCTGCACAGAAGTATCCGTGGCTGAGAGAGGATAAAAGCCCTGCACGGGCGTGGGTTGAACAGGTTAAGGAAGCTAACCCGGGGATACAGAATTTACCAGACGTAGACCTGTATCTAGCGAGAGCACTGGTTGGTTTTTACATAGAGCAGGAGCAGGCACAGAAGAAGCCTGCAAAAGCTAAGACTCCTGATCCTACACCACAACCCGGCGCACCAGCAGCACAGAAGGCCTCGGTCTCTGACGCTGTCAAAAGAGCTGAATCCGCAAAGTCTCAGGTATTTAAAACCGGATCGAGGGATGGTCTTAAAGACTTTATCAAAGCTGCTATGACAACAAACTAGGATATAGATTATGGCTGGATTATTTGAAATTAATCAGGTTGCAAAGCGAGAAGATTTGCTCGATTTGCTGACACGAGTCGATGAGAAGGCAACGCCCTTCATGTCGCTCTGCAACAAGGGGACTACTCCACGTAACACATACATTGAGTGGCCCGTCGATAACTACGATGCTCCTCAATTGGGTGGCGTTGTTGATGGAACAGACGTTAGCACCTACGGCAACCCTGCAGAAAACAGGGCTCTCTTGAGCTCCTACCTGCAGACCTTCCGCAAAACTGCTAAGGTCTCGAGACTTGCTCAAGACGTTTCAGACGTTGCAGGTGTATCGGACGAAATCGCAGAAGCTATCGCCAAAGTTGGCGTTGAATTGTTGCGTAACATCGAATCAACCTGCCTGAGCGATCAGGAGCATCAGGCTGATGACGGAACCAACCCTTACCTTTTGCGAGGACTCGGCGTTTGGATCCGCGACACTGCTAATATCACTGGAGTGCAGACAAGTCATCAGGTTCCTGCTGACTACCGCCCTGCCGCAGGTCAATACATAACAACTGCCACAGGCTCTCTTACAGAGACCAGCATTCAGTCAGTCCTACAGAGCATCTGGTCTTCGACCGGAATGATGGGCGACTACAAGTTATTCTGTGACGCGACTCTTCGACGAGCCTTCACGGACTTCACTCGCACAATCGCAACCGCAGGCTACAGCTCACGCAACTTTGACTTTGCGGGAGACGCCAAGAAAGTTAGTAACAGCACCACCATCTTCGAGGGAGACTTCGGAACAGTTGAGGTCATTGCTGACAACTTTATCGGTTACAATTCTGCTGGCACAAGTCAAACTGCTGGAAGAGGTTACCTACTCGATATGGATAAGATCGACATGCGTATGAACAAGAACCCAACCGTGGAACGCTTTGAAGATCAGGGCGGCGGCGAGAGGTTCATGATCGAAGCTCGCACAGCACTTCAGGTTCGCAACCCAATCGGACTAGCACAGTTCAACCCTTAATCTGAAAAGGAATAGATATTATGCTTATCAATAAGTTACCAACAGAAGCACAGGCTGAAATGAGCGCAACTTACGAAGTTGTGATCACTCACGAAGACCTGACTGCAGCAGCAACCACTCAGACTCTAACAGTCAACCTCCCGGCAGGAAGCTGGGTTAAGTCTGGCTGCCACATACTGGCAGAAGAGTTTGTTAGCCCTTCGTCAACTTCCCTGACTTACAAAGTTGGAGATGATAGCGATGATGACTTGTTTATGACAGCGACTCAAATCGACGCCGCTCATGCCTCCACTATTACCTACAAGGCCCCGACACCGGGGAGCGGAGCAGCCGCAGTAGGGACAGGCAAGGTCTACGCTGCGGCTGACACCCTCGACATTGACCTAGCTGCTTCTGGCGACAACCTAGCGGACTTCACTGCAGGCAAAGTTAAATACTTCTTCACCTTGGTCGATCTCGACACGGTGAACTAACACTTTACTGGCTCGCACCAGTAATCGCACACCTCGGGACCGAGGGGGCCGCTTATGTGGCTCCCTCAACCGAGGAACACTTTACAAATTATGTCAGACTATACCGAGGCAATGAAAGAGGCTCTGGCCCGTAAATATAACGGGTCACATGAAGAGCGACTAGCGAGTGCGACTGAGCGACAGAAAGAGATCGCTCGTCAGAATCGAGACCGTAAAAGTATGAACGGAATCGGGCGAGCCACTATGGAAGTAGACAACAAGGTCTATCAAGAATGGGTCAAAAAAGAAGGCAAAGAAATCTGGAAGGACCCTAAATTCCGAAAATACATTTCTGATAAAAACCCAGAGCTGAAAGTTAACAGCAAAGGCACTGGCAAGATACAAGTTGGCTATGGCTCTTAGTCCTGCAAATTACAACCAGATCCTGACTCAGGTTTTGAACCTAGCAGGAATGGAGAGAGACACTCTTCCCACTATTGAGTGGAAGTTGTTTCGGGACCTTGCAAGCCGCAGGTTGAAGTTTGCGTGGCAGGCCGCAAAGTGGCCAGAGGTTACAGTGACTGAAGCTCGAACAGTAACTCAGTCAGGAGGCGACGAGGGTAACTACATTGAGTTCAACCAACCAACAAAAACCGAGATAGGCGAAGTGTTCGCAGTCTGGAACAAGAGCCCTAAGTCCAATAAGGATCAAGTGTCACTTACTTGGTATCTTTCAGAGAACGGGATCCAGATCGCTGAGAGCAATACAACCGCTTACATTTGGTTTCGTAAAACTGCCCCAGTCCTCACAGGAGATCTATACAGCACGAGCACAGTCTATGCTGCTGGAGATCAGGTTTACGATAACACTGCTGGGCAGTTTTACGTTGCCAATCAGTCTGTGGCCGCAGGGTCAAACAGCCCTACGGATCAACCTAGTTACTGGGACCTGACTTCTATACCTATAATCTTCTTTGATTACCTAGTCAGGGGAACTTACAGCGACTACCTGAGACACAACGGAGAGCTCGATAGAGCGAGAGTCGCAGAGTCAGACGCACGAGACGTTATCGATCACGAGCTTCTTAAGCTGCACACGCAGCAAGGACAGACAACTCAAATCGAGGTAGCAGGATATTAATTAAATTATGAGCAGAGCATCTTTAATAACGGGCGTTGACCAGAACGATCAATACCGGACAGTGCGTGTAGGCGAGGACGGGACCCTAGGGTCTGACAGTGGAACCTACCAAAGCGGCGCGGGAACTATTACTGGAAACTTTAGCTGGATCTACGCTCACGCAGCGACAGTCCTCGGGAGTGTTACCTCAGGAGGACTAGGAACAATCACGAATGTGAACATGCAGGCTGGGTCCTATTGGCGATGCTGCAGAGCAACGTCGATCACAGTGACAACCGGAGAAATCACAGCCTACGATGTCTAATGATTGGATTTGGTCTAGGCTTGCCAACAGTTGTTACTGCTGGAGGAGACAATGTCACGGAAGCGACACTGCTTATTGATGATAGCGGCAACCTCTTGTTCACAGACGATAACGAATACATTTTAACGCTTCAGCTTGAAGCCCCTGACCCTGAATAAATATGGCCACCACAAGAATTAAAGATCTCTCAAAAACAGCAACAACTGTTTCGAGTGACGCAAACATAGTTATAGACGGATCTTCTAACGGGACTCAGAAAATCACCCGTGACAACTTCCGTCAAGACACCGCAGACGCTTACGTAGCTGCTCCGTCAACCTACAAGCTGACTCCTCTAAACGGAGTCAATAAAATTGACGCAGCTTATCTGCCCACATCTGGAGACACTCCAAAGGGGGAGTGGAATGCCAGCACGAACAGCCCCACTCTGGCAGATGGGACTGGTACGGCTGGTGATTATTATGACGTTACCACTGCTGGGTTAAGTCTGGGTATATCTTTTTCGGTAGGTGACGTTGTTAAGTATGATGGAGCAAACTGGTTCAAGATCGATTCTGTCTCAAATATTTTTGACGGCATCTCCACGGTCGATCAAGTCAAGACTTTGGCGCAAGTGCCAGACACCGGTTCTGAGCCGAATCAAAGCCCCCTAAATTTACATCTTGGTTCAATGGCCTATCAAGATTCAGCGGCACCAAGCGTTGGCACACTGCATTCAGACGGTCTCGCTCGCATGAGCAATACTGGGGGAGACGTTGCTTTGTGGGCTGAATCCACAAACGCAAATGTGATGATCGTAAATGTCATTGGTGCAAGTCCTAATTATATTTTTGATGTCCGCGACGATGACGTTTCCAAATTTCGCATTGATGGGAATGGAAACATTGTTATTGGGAATATCCCTACCTCAGCAACTGGACTTGCCAGTGGCACTGTTTATTCAAATGGCGGTACTCTTAAAATTGTCTCTTAAACCATATGTCCTATTCAAATTCATTTCCATCGGTTCGCCCCACTACTTTCGACTTTTCGAATTCAGGCAAACTCGACTCTCGTATTTCGTTTTCTAGGGCAGACACGCCGCCCACATATGCGGCGCCAAGTGCCGTGCATTATTGGAGCAATGAGAAGCATCTGAGTTCCGAGAATCTGGTTACTCAAAGCGATGGCAGCGACTGGACTTTTGCAAGTTCCGAATTCACGAAAACCGCAAGCCAAGCGGCTCCGGACGGCAGCACGAACGCTACTAAATTTGCAGAAAAAGCTGCTGGCTCTCGCTCCTACATAGTGACGAGCAACGCATGCGTGCCGACCGTTAACCAAGAAATAACTTTTGCTGTCTGGCTCAAACAGACCTCTGGCAGTCGTGACTATCAGCAATTGAGAGTTGGAGGTATCGGCAGCGGAAAAGCATTTGCAACTTACAACTTAACCAACGGCACGGTTGATGAAACGGGCGGAACGCTAGGAGTTTCAGCCTCAGTTAACGCTGGACCAACTGGTTGGTATCAATGCATTTTAAAATTTACCCCGACAGCGACAACCGCCATTACAATAAATTTAGCATCAGCGTCTGCGAGCGGTGGAGAACTTCCAAGTGTGACTG
>Ga0070746_10001899_pt1 | contig 12413 bp, 17 predicted proteins | sample VirMetDEL_Mar_21_FD_77016 | JGI IMG/M metagenome (GOLD analysis project Ga0070746, IMG submission 77016) | Aqueous microbial communities from the Delaware River and Bay under freshwater to marine salinity gradient to study organic matter... | ecosystem: Environmental > Aquatic > Marine >... | reverse complement strand
ATCACCGGCCTTTTTCTCTGGGGCTTTGCTAGCGGCCCGACCCATAGCTGGGGATGGAAAGCTATCGTTTGGCTTGCCGATTACTTACAGATGCGGGGGGCCTGATTATGCAATATTCAGTTTACCCAACCCGTGCAATGGATAAGGACACTGCCCGATTTCTCGAGGGGCTGGAACAGCTAGCCGACCAATGGGGCATAGACCTTACCCGTGACCTGAAACACAACGACGAAATCGACCAGAAAATGACAAGAAAGGGGCCGAGCTATGGACGGGATAAATAGCATCATCGAGGGGACACGCTACCAGAAAAGCAAAAAGTCCCTTGCCAATTACCACCATGACGTTTTGAAAACTAGCAGCAACAAAAAGCTAAAACAGAAAGTAACCAAAGGGGATTTTAAGGGCTACAAAATTAAAACCCTCACCCTCGAGGAAAGGGCCACCTGTTGGTCTGGCTGTTCCCATTGGCTAACCTGTTACGGTAACAATATGCCATTCGCTCACCGGCTGGAACATGGCGCCGAGCTGGAACGCCGGATTGCCGCCGAGCTGGGGGAACATTTCAGCAAGCCCAATGCGACGGGGTTGCTGGTAAGATTGCACGTGCTGGGGGATTTCTATTCGGTCGGATATGTCCGGCTATGGGACGCCCTTTTGCAGCTCTATCCTAAACTGGCAATCTGGGGGTATACCCATAATCATCCTGATTGCGACGACCCCGCAATTGCATCTATCGGACAAGCTATCGCCGAGAGCCAAGCGAAACATGGCAAACGCTTTGCGGTTCGCTGGTCCGATAGGCCCGAGCTGGATTATTCGGCCAATAGTGCCGAGCTGGACACCCCCGAAAAGGGCCGCTCTATCATATGCCCCGAGCAAACCGGCGGGGCTGGGGGTTGCGCTAATTGCGCCCTATGTTGGGAACAACCCAACCGCAACGTGATTTTTCTTACCCACTAACCTACAGATGAAAGGGGCTTACTGATGAGCTGTCAAAACACTGTAACACTCTGGACGCCGAAAGGTCGGGAAGTGCCATTGCAATGTGGCCGAACCGGCTTTCATGGCGAGCTGGTCCTTTGCGACGAATGCGAACGACCAGATATTCGCCGGCAGATTTTAACCAATAGCGATGAACCCGAGGATATCGGTTTTCAGGATAGGGGGTAACCATGGGCCAAATAGTCGAATTAAATCCCGATTACATAAAGGGCATTCATGCCGCCAAAATGGAAGTAGCGACGGGGGGCATCCCTGATATCGATCACGCCCTTTATATGTTCCAGATCGACCCCGCCGACACTGAATTCCAACGGGGCTATCACGCCGGACTAATTCAAGTTTACCACCAAAAAATAAAGGGGCTTGCCTAATGACTAACATCATTCAAAACCTAAAGCCGAACGTCGGCCACCTAAAGCTAACCCGCACAATGCTGGAAAAGCATATAATCGACGCTAATGCCAGCATCCAAAAGCTGGCCCTAATCTTAGGGGTCGATATGGCAAAGCTAGCATTTGGGGAAAAACTAGAGCTGGTCGGGGAATATACCGACGGGACGCCCTGCAAAATCAGGTTATATAGAGCTGCAACCCGAGGGGATAAACGGGTCTCAATATCGGGGCTTAAACAACAGGCCGAGGCTGGGGATGATATCGCCTTAAGCTATAGGCGAACCGATGCGGGGGGCTTTGTGCTGGTCGTGAATATTACCGCCGAGCTAATGGACAAAAGCACCCCGAACCAAAACAGAATTCAGGCTAAACGCTGGGGCCTAATATGCGAGAATTGATCAGCGACATTGCCGCTTGGCTGGTCCTGTTTATTCTTTACATAATCGCTTGGCTAATCGGCCAGAACCCCGAGACCTAACACCGGCCCCCGTCGATCAATTGGCGGGGGCTTTCAATTGCCCTATAATTGCGAATGCGTCGCAATCTCAATCAGGTCGGGATTTTGAAATCCAAAAAATCTCTATCATCTACTATCATTGTTGCCGCCACATTTTATATGGTTATGCCTTTCTCTTCCGTAAGCCCTTGACATAGCTTACCTACGTCCCCATATTGACTAAGTAGAGTGAACGCATTACGTTCTTGCTTTGTTCTAGCTTAATAGGAGTGCATTAATGGACGAAGAAGTCTTTGTGCTAAGAGTTGGCAGCTCAATCTGCCTTGAAGTCCTTACATATGGGGTGTATATCCGTATTAGAAGATACGAAAAATTCGTACCTTTCAGTAAAGACTAAAGTCGCCTACCGACTATAACTGAGGATTGGGAGTTATGACCAAAACATCAAAAATCAAGGGGGTGCTGGAGCAGTTTTATACCTTATATCCTGCGATGCCACTTACATACATCTTAACCTTTATCTGGGTAGCAGAACACGAGGGTCAACATCAGTTTGACCTCGAGAAATACTTAGGTCTATCCAACGCAACAGCGTCTAGATGTATTAAATGGTGGGGTAGATGGAAGGACAAGCGTAAGCAGAACGCTGGCTTGGAATTCATCGAGTCCTACCCTGACCCCATGGATGAGCGTTATAGGGTTGTTAAATTAACCAAATCAGGAAGGGCATTTTATGAAAGAGTATTTACCAGCCAATGATCACGGCTTGAACACCCATGAGGCTCACAGCTTCATGGTGTTCGCCTCGAGCGAGGCAGAATGGGAAGGTGATTTTTTATTGGCTGAATCCTTACGGAAACAAGGGGCCTACTATAAAAAGACCCTGTACATATCGAACAGTGAGTATTCAGCACAGATATTTTCACCTCACTTTCGCAACAAATACTGGCAACAATGGAGACACCGTAATGGCGAGACAGCGTGGGAAGCAATGGCAAGGCGACGTAAAGAGTGGCAACCAACGCCACAGAAAGAACTTTGCAACTGAGGCCGAGGCCGAGCTGTGGGAAGCATCTATACGGCTAGCGATAGCCCGAGGTGAGCCTATCAGCTCCGAGGGTGTGGCCCCTAGCTCAGAGACCTTCACTCAGTACTACAGGCGCATCCATCCTGTGCTGTGGGGTGACACTGACCATGGGCAGAAGGTTGTGGCACAGCTCAGGGAAATCGCAGAGATCGTCAATGACATCCCTGTGTCCATGTTCACTGACCAGCACCTCGAGACCATCGTCAGTGAGCTGAAGCAACGTCGCAACGCTGACGGTACAATCAACAGGAAACTAGCAGCCCTGTCGAAGGTACTGACACAGGCCAAGAAGACAAAGGTCTTGAAGGACAAGCCTGACATCTCAGCCTACCGCCGCAAGGAAGGCGTAGGTCGGCTCAGGTTCCTCACAGATACCGAGGAAGCCCGTCTGCTCGAGAAGCTGACCTTCATGCGACCTGAGTATGGTGACTTCACTGCATTCCTGATCGACTCAGGGTTCCGCATGGGTGAGGCATTGAAGTTTACTTGGGCTGACTACAGTGACGGCAAGGTCACCCTGTGGCTAACCAAGGGCGGCAAGCCTCGTACCATCCCTATGACCCAGCGTTGTCGTAGCATCCTCGAGCGTTGCCCAAAGGACACTGACAAGCCCTTCGGTCACATCAACAGGTACACCTACCGCTCGATCTTCGAGAAGGCTAGAGGCATGGCAGGGCTGGGCAATGATGTTGTCCCTCATGTCATGCGTCACACCTGTGCTTCGAGGCTTGTGCAATCTGGTGTGGACATCAGGCGTGTACAGGTCTGGCTGGGTCATTCGACCATAGCAATGACCATGCGTTACAGTCACTTAGCACCTAGTGATCTGGATGTCTGTCTTGATGCTTTGGAACAATGATGATAGTGTGACACGACCTGTGACACACGGTGACATATATGGCACGGGGGCATGGCGAAATTGGTAAACGCAACGGGCTTAAAACCCGTAGTCAGCAATGACTTCCGAGTTCGAGTCTCGGTGTCCCCACCACCTTCACAAGAGTCTTAAAATCCTTTCAGACTCTCTTACACATACATAAACATCACTAAGGCGTTGTAATTACTGCAATGCCTTAGCTCTGGATATACGCTTACACATATGTAAGGGACTTAGAAGCGGGGTCACACTGCTTCTGTAGAAACTTACCGCCACCACTAGAAGGGCAGAGGAGAATCTGAGCATGGATACTAAAGATTACTTAGAGTCAGCTTATGGCACAGACTATAGTAATAGCGTCTTGCAAGAAAAAATAGAAACAGAGATATATGATAATTCGTACTCTAGATTAACTAAAGATAACTTAAAGTCTAACTCTAGAGGGTCTTGGTCTGATTCTAAGATCGGGTCACGTTATGTCTCTTCTACCCAGCGTCGTTTTGCTGAGACTGTAATCTCGTTCCTGTCTAGGAAGAGTGGTGGTCGGGGAGCAAGGGCTGCTGAGTACCTACGTCAAACTGGTCTCGACCCAGAGGTCATCTCATACCTTTTCGTGAAACAGGTGTACAACCTGATTCCCCTATTCTCGAACAAGCCAATCAAACGCACATCGTTCTGCATCAAGGCAGTCGATGCGATTCACACTGAGTGGCGTCTGAAGCACTTCGGTTCCGTCGAGGAACGAAAGAACCTTCTGGACAAGATCACCAAGGACATGGATCGGCGCACCTACCCTCCCCATTGGCGTCTTCGGACATACCGAATGTATTTCGATGCTGAACAGGTCGAGTGGCGTGGCTGGTCGCAGCGTGAGTGCCTTCTCATAGGTTACGCCCTCATGACATTGTTCATGGAGGCTACGGGCCTCATAGAGTACGATCACACCAAAACGTACATCCTACCCACCAAGGAGCTGGTAGATCACGTTGAGGAGGCTTGTAAGCGGTCTGTGATGGACTTCACGTTGTACCTCCCGATGGTCGTCAAGCCCCGCCCGTGGTCTGCCGAGTTCAACCTGTTCAAAGGCGGGTACATGAACCGAGGCAAGGTCAAGAAGTACAGCATCATCAAAGGTGCTGGTAAGCGGGACATTGAGCGCATGATGCATATGGATTGGTCTCAGACCCTTCCAGCAATCAACGCCATCCAAGAGACCCCTTGGCGGGTCAAACGCCGCATGGTGGATGCCCTCGATTATGTCTTCAACGAGCTGGGGGGTGACCGAGGGGGAATCCCAACGGTTGATGAGGTGCAGATACCACCCAAGCCTGTCGGGTACGATACTGACGAGGATGTGAAGAAAAAGCACAACCTCGAGGTCTTCCTGATTCGCTCGAGGAACCGTGAGGATATCTCGAAGCGTCTGTCGGTGATCTATACGTTACAGATCGCCCGTAAGTTTCAGCCGTTCCATGAGATATACTTTCCGCACAACCTCGATGTCAGGGGCCGAGCCTACCCGCTCCCAGCGTTCCTGAATCCACAGGCGGCTGACTTTGGTAAATCAATGCTGGAGTTTGCCAACGGCATCCAGATCAGCGACATGGAACAGGCAGCTTGGCTTGCAGTGGCCGGAGCAAATGCTTGGGGCAACGACAAGGTGTCCCTTCAGGATCGGGCTGACTGGGTTGTCGCTAATGAAGAATGGATCGTGAAGTGCGGCAGGGATTGGCGCAACAATCTCGAGTGGCTTGATGCCGATGAGCCGTTCATGTTTCTGAGCTTCGCAATGGAATGGGCAGACTTCCTCGAGACCAATGCAAACGGTGAGGTTTTCATCTCCCACTTCCCCTGCCACGTTGATGCGACTTGCAGTGGCCTCCAGCACTACTCAGCGATGCTGCGAGATGAGGTTGGTGGGCGTAGTGTAAACCTGATCCCAGGATTACCTCGGCAAGACATCTACCAAGATGTGGCTGATGTGACCAAGGAGCTGCTGCTGGCTGAAGGGTCGGCTGATGCCCACCTGTGGGTCAAGTTTGGCATCGACAGGAAGATGACCAAGCGTCAGACTATGGTCATCCCCTACGCCGGTAAGTTCTCGAGCTGCATGGAGTACACCCAAGAGGGTTACGACGACAAGCTCAAGGCCGGTCACCAGCGGATGTGGGACAAGTCGAAAGACAAAGAGATGGTCATCATGCTTGCCCGTCACATCTGGACAGCTATCGATCAGGTTGTGGTCAAAGGTAAGATCGCTATGGATTGGTTGTCTTCAGTGGCTCGAGAGTGGACTAAGTACCACAACAAGCTCGACTGCTCTGGATATGACAAGCGGATGACTTGGGTAACACCTGACGGCTTTCAGGTCGTACAGTATCGAGCTGCACAAAAGAAGCATTTGCAGGATACTTACATGAACGGAAGGGTTAGGCTTACGTATTACAATGATACGCCGAAGCTGGACTCTAAAGACATGGCGTTGTCTGTTGCCCCTAACTTCGTCCATAGCCTTGATGCAACCCACCTTCGCATGGCGGTGAACCGTGGGATCGAGGAAGGAATCAAGAGCTTCGCTATGATCCATGACAGCTTCGGAGTTCACGCAGCTCAAATGCCGACGTTCATCGAGAAGTGCGTGAAGCCGAGCTTTGTGGATATGTATGTCAAGACTGATCCGCTAGCAGAATTGTACCAGTCCCTGCCATTCGAGCATGAGCTGTACCCAGAAAAAGGTGAGCTGGATATTGATGGGGTTTTCGACAGTGAGTTTTTCTTTTCATAATACTTACATATGCGAGAGCCTTACGACTTACCGCCACCACTAGAAGGGAACCAACGGAAATGAAACATAACTTCGATCAACTACATCCTGTTGTGGAGCTAATCCGCAATGCCTTCCAAACCCGTAAAGCAATTAACGGGATCACCGAAGAAACATTTGAGCGTCTGTATCCGGCATTAGCCATGTCAGACACTTACACTTGTGAACATTTTTTACAGAGGATGTTCGATGACATCTGACAACGTAATCCACTTCAAGGGCGTCACCAAAAAGCAGTCACAGAAAATCGATCTGACTGTCGCCAACATTTACGAAGTGGACGATGACACCCACGACAACACCATCCCAACACTAATGGGATACATCATTGAAGATGACAAATTCATGCTGATGCAGATCAGACAAGCCACCGACGAAGACATCGAGGCTGGCGAAAAAGTTGATGAAGATAACCTCATTCTTCAAACCGTTGTCCTTACACAAAAGCAGCTCCAGTTCATCTCGAGCTACGCAACCACGTTCTATCTAATCGAGGATTTAGATGAAATATCTGAGTGAAAAATCTGGGAACTATGTAGGCATGACGATGGTCGCCAAGGCGTTCTATCCAAGGCTTATCCGTCCCGACACTAAGTTTAACAAACTTGGTCAATATAAAGCAGACATCCGCGTTCCTGTTGAGGAAGCGAAAGAGCTGATGGAAGAGCTTGGTCAGGTCTACAAAGAGTGGACAGGCAAAGCTCCCAGTAAAAACGATAATTCCATGTGGAAAATGGAAGAGGACAAAGAGGGTAATACCACAGGTGACGTAATCTTTAAGATTCGGGTCGCTAACCGCCTCACCAAAGAAGGCGAGATGTGGAACCGCCGTCCTCGAGTTTTCTTCAGCAACGCAGAAGACCGCACAGATCAGATTGGTGGAGGCTCCTCCATCCAAGTCCAATTTGCGGTGTACTGCTGGCAAGCTGAGAAAAAAGGCGTGTCACTCCAACCGATAAGCGTACTAGTCAAGGAAGTGAAAGAGCCACAACAAGAGGCCAATCCGTTTGGCGAGGGTGAAGAAGCCAGCTTCGACACACCTTCAGTCGAGACAAATACTGGAGATTCAACCGATGCCGACGCTACGTCGCAAGAAGCAGACGGCTTCTACTAATAGCGGCGGGTGGGCATCAAAAACAGGTAATGGTTACAGATCAGGGCTTGAGGAACGTATTGCTCAAGAGCTGATCGAAAAAGGCGTCGAGTTTGAATATGAGACCCTACGCATTGACTACCTGAGACCGGCCAAGAAGGCTCGGTACACTCCAGACTTTGTACTACCCAACGGTATTATCATTGAGACCAAGGGCCGCTTCCTGACAGCAGATCGTCAGAAAATGCTCTTGGTAAAAGACCAGCATCCTGATCTCGACATCAGGTTCATCTTTTCAAACGCCAATCAAAAAATATCCAAGCAGTCGAAGACCACCTACGGAATGTGGGCCGAGCGTAATGGCTACCTGTATTCCAACAGTGTTCTTCCGCTGGAGTGGCTAAAGGAGTGACATGGAAGAGTCCCAGTTTACTAACCACGAACCGTGTCCGAGCTGTGGCTCCAAAGATAATTTAGCCCGATATGACGATGGACACGGTTATTGTTTTGGATGTGGATATCATGAGCAAGAGCAATCCGATGGCGAAAAGTCTTGGGTCGCCCCTCTATCGATCACGGAAGACGAAGGTGAAAACCAAGTATTCAAGGTCACGGGCGAAACGAGAGCTATTGCGTCAAGGCGTATCACCGAGGACACCTGTGCGAAATGGGGATATAAACTCGGTGATCACGCTGGCAAGCCAGCTCACCTAGCTTACTATTATGATCGCAAACGCCGACCTATCGCTGCAAAGGTTCGCTACCCCGACAAATCTTTTGTCTGGATCGGTGACTCCAAAAGCGTAGGTCTCTATGGCGATTGGCTGTGGCGTGATACAGGCAGGATGATAGTGGTATGCGAGGGCGAACTAGATGCCCTCTCAATATCCCAGCTCCAGAACAACAAGTATCCAGTGGTATCCGTTCCCAATGGGGCAGCGGGTGCGTCAAGGGCTATCCGAAAGAACATTAGCTTCCTCGAGAAGTTCGAGAAGTGTGTGTTCATGTTTGACAGTGATCCTGCCGGTCAGGATGCAGCACTGGAATGTGCAAAGCTCCTATCGCCAGGGAAAGCTCACATAGCCCACCTACCGCTGAAAGACGCCAGTGATATGCTTATCGCAGGGCGTGGCTCAGAGGTAATCGATGCAATCTGGGGTGCCAAGCAGTACCGTCCAGACGGCATTGTGAACGCTGCTGATCTCTGGGAAGAGGTCTCAGGCAGTAACGAGAGCTTCCGTGTTCCTTATCCATTCGCAGGGCTTAACACCCCCACCTATGGCTTAGGTCTCAGGGAGCTGACTACGATCACAGCGGGTACGGGCGTCGGTAAATCGGCATTCGTCCGTGAGATTGCCTACGACCTTCTCATGAACAAAGAGATGACCGTGGGCATGATGATGCTCGAGGAAGGCTTGCGTCGGACGATGCAGGGCATTCTAGGCATCCACATGAATGAAGTCCTTCACGTAAATTCAAATACGGATGAAGGCAAACTACGTGAGGCATTTGATGCCGTCACAGGCACAGACAGATTACATTTGTACGACAGCTTCGGTTCTACCGACCCCGAGGTGCTTATTGAAAAGCTCCGCTACATGGCTGTTGGTCTCAAGTGTGATTTCATTGTGTTTGACCATATCTCGATTGCTGTTGCGGGTCTCGATGTAGATGACCGTAAAGCCCTCGATATCATGGTCACCAAGCTACGCAGTCTTGTCGAAGAGACAGGCGTAGGTCTCATCATGGTGGCACACCTACGCCGCCTTGAGGGAAACAGAGGCCACGAAAATGGAGTTACGACTAGCCTTAGTCATCTCCGTGGCTCCCAAAGTATCGCCCAGACATCTGATGTTGTGATTGGTCTCGAAAGGGATCAGCAGGGAGAGAACCGTAATCAAACGACGGTTCGAGTCCTGAAGAATCGCTTCAGCGGTATGACGGGCGAGTGCTGTCAGCTCAACTACGACGAGGTGACAGGAAGACTTGTCGAGGTAACAACGGAGGCTCCCCCGAATGGAGATATCTACTGACGACACCATCTTCGAGATGGCTGACATCACTGCCGTGTGTGCGGCTAGAAATCCACAATGGGAGGCTCTCCACAGCTACTTCAACCACCTAGCACAATCTTTAGAATCCAACGGATGGAAGAAAAGGAACGGAATGACACAGCACGATAAAATTATGCGTCATCTTAAAAAGGCAGGGTCAATCACAGTGCGTGAGGCCATTGTCGAATACTCAATCCAATCGCTTACCAAAGTGATCTCTGTGCTTCGTACCAACGGTCACAAGATCAAAAGCAACGTCAAGTACCACCCAGTGACAGGACAGAAGTACGTCCGTTACACGCTGGCTTCCTAATGCGGGACATCCTGCTAGAAGCCGCTGACGCTCACTTCCGAGGTCTTATCAAAAGACACGTTTCCAACGTCGAGGTTCTCCTCAATCACCCAGCGGGTATTGGTGAGCATCAAGACATACAGGAGGCGGTGGAGATCGAGCTGGGCAAGATCGCTGACTTCCACGACAAGCTGGAAGCTCTTCATAAATACTTCGAGTACTAGGAGACACGGATGCGGTTGATATTCGACCTTGAGAGTAACGGATTGCTGGACGAGCTAGACCGCATCCACTGCCTATGTCTGAAGGATATAGACACTGAAGAAACCTATAGTTTCGCACCTTCTGAGGTGGAAACTGGTGTCAAGATGCTCATGGACGCTGACCTTGTAGTAGGTCACAACGTCATAGCGTTTGACATCCCAGCCTTGAAGAAGGTGTACCCGTGGTTCCGAATCCGAAAATCACGGGTGCGTGACACTCTGATTATGTCGCTATTGCTTTACCCTGATCTCAGTGACCGAGATTGGCGTTTAGTAGCCCAAGACGAGAGCTTCCCCCGCAAACTGGTAGGGAAGCACCGTCTAGAGGCATGGGGGCATAGGCTCAAGTGTTACAAGGGTGACTATGATGGCGGTTGGTCAGAATGGTCATCCGATATGCAGTACTACTGCGAACAGGATGTGGAGGTCACTGATAGACTGTGGAAGCTCATCGAGTCTAAAGGCGTTTCTCCTGTAGCTACCGAACTTGAACATGAGGTCAAGTGGGTGATTGCAGAACAGGAGCGTTGCGGTTTTCCTTTTGACGAGGACGCTGCGTTACGACTTAAACATACGCTGGATAAGCGTAGAGCTGAACTCGAAGCAGAACTACAGGACGCATTCCCTCCTTGGGAAGAAGAGCTTGGCCTCTTTACACCCAAGGTAAACAACAAGACCCGAGGGTACGTCAAAGGCGTTCCTTTCATGAAGAAGAAGACCGTGGTGTTCAACCCAGGCTCTCGTATGCACATCGAGTCCCGCCTGAAAGCTATCCACGGTTGGAAACCCAAAGACTTTACCGAGGACGGTAGGGCGAAGGTAGACGAGAAGGTCTTGTCTAGCTTGTCATACCCCGAGGCGAAGCTACTCAGTGAATACCTGATGATACAGAAGCGGATCGGACAGGTATCTGACGGGGCCAATGGTTGGCTCAAGAAGATCAAGGACGGACGGATTCACGGTCAGGTAATAACCAATGGGGCTGTGACAGGCCGTGCAACGCACAGGTCTCCCAACACCGCCCAAACACCCAGCGTCTATGCCCCGTATGGTAAGGACTGTCGCTCCTGCTGGACTGCATCGAAAGGCCGTGTGCTGATCGGTGCTGATGTCTCCGGTCTCGAGCTGCGGATGCTTGCCAATAAAATGTGGCAGTACGACAAGGGTGCTTATGCCAAGGAGGTTGTTGATGGGGATGTCCACACAGCCAACCAAACTGCCGCTGGCTTACCGACTAGAAATGATGCGAAGACGTTTATCTACGCATTTCTCTACGGTGCTGGTGACGCTAAGATTGGCTCCATTATCGGTAAGGGTGCATCTGCTGGAAAAGAAATTAAAAAGGCTTTCTTCGAGAAAGTCCCAGCACTCAAGAAACTGGTTCAGTCTGTTAAGAAGGAAGCTGAAACGAAAGGCTACCTGACAGGACTGGACGGAAGACAGTTACACATACGTGCTGTTTTCGCTTCCCTCAACACAAGCCTACAGTCGGACGGTAGTCTGGTCTGTAAGCAGTGGCTCGTAGAGGTAGACAAAGAACTACGCTCTAGAGGGTGGCAACATAAATGCCAGCAAGTCGCATGGATACATGACGAGCTGCAATTCGACTGTGATCCCGATATCGCAGAGGAGTGCGGCAAGCTAATCGTGGATTGCATTGCTCGAGCTGGTGACCACTTCAATGTCAAAGTACCACTCACTGGTGAATACAACATCGGTGCAAACTGGGCTGAGACACACTAGGAGAACGCATGGCTAAGAACACGCTCCTCGTTGACGGGGATATCGTGGCCTTCCAAGCAGCAGCTTCTCTGGAACATCCTACTAAGTACGACGAAGACACTTGGATACTCTGGGCGTCTGAGTCCGACACAAAAGCAAAATTCGATGACATGATGGAGACCCTGACCGAAAAGTCGGGAGCTTCGGATGTCATCGTAGCTTTTACTGACAAGGTCAATTTCAGAAAAGAACTCTGCGAAACCTACAAGGCCAACCGAGCAAAGCAGCGCAAACCTATGATGCTGCCCATGCTCAGAGAATACTGCACTGCCAGATATCGAACACTT
>Ga0070746_10001897_pt1 | contig 12414 bp, 24 predicted proteins | sample VirMetDEL_Mar_21_FD_77016 | JGI IMG/M metagenome (GOLD analysis project Ga0070746, IMG submission 77016) | Aqueous microbial communities from the Delaware River and Bay under freshwater to marine salinity gradient to study organic matter... | ecosystem: Environmental > Aquatic > Marine >... | reverse complement strand
TAATTCCTACAGCTAATATTACCCCGTCCATAATCCTATCATCTTAAACATAAATAACATAAACCCAAATACACAAACCTGTATAATAGATGCTACAGTAATTTGTTTCATTGGATGTACATCATGTAATTTTTCAACCCATGACTCTGATGGAGATAAATTAACCACTTGTAAAATTTTTTCTTCTTTCACAAGCTTAAACCTTTAAGAGTATTATTATCTACATCTTGTTTTACTCCACCAACCACATAAGAACTTATTTCTGTTTCTTGTGGAGCTACCTGTACGTTTCCTCCAGATATCCACTTTTCCGTCCAAGGCAGTGGATTCATCTGAGGAACTGTGTATGGACATGGTAAACCTAATGCTCTCATTCGTTTACAACCTATCCATTCTACGTAATTTTCTAATATTGATTGATTTAAACCAATCATTGAGCCATCTCTAAATAAGTATCTAGCCCATGCTTTTTCTTGTTCAATAACATCTACAAATAATTGTACAATTTCTTTTTCATTTTGTTTTGCTATCTTTTCAAAGTCTTTATCTTCTTTTAACATATTTCTTAACATGACTGTTGTAGAAGCTAAATGTGTATTCTCATCTCTTGCAATAAACTTTATAATCTTAGCATTACCTTCCATTTTTTTAAGCTCAGCAAATGCCCAACTGCAGGCGAAGGAAACATAAAAACGAATTCCTTCAAGAGCATTCGCTGAAAGCATTGCCATATATAAAGACCTTTTATGTTGTAATTTATTTGTTGCGCTATTATTATCGTTAATTAAATCATCATAGTACTTTGCTATAGAATCGCTACAATCTATTATTTCTTTTACATCTAATAACCCATCAAATACTTCAGATGGATTAGGATATATATTCCTAATAATATGAGTATAGGAACGAGAATGTATCGTTTCAAAAAACGACCAAGTCTGAATCCAGTTCTCAATTTCGGGTAACGAAGCAATAGGAAGGAAAGCAAGGTTCGGGGCCCGACCTTGAACAGAGTCCAATAGTATTTGACGTTTGAGATTAGATGTGAAGATGTGTTTTTCATGGTTGGTAAGTTCTCCAAAATCTTTTTTGTCTTTAGATACATCAACTTCTTCTGGTCTCCAAAAGAAGCCTAATTGTTTATCAATGATTTTTTCGATTTGTGGATATCTTACTTGGTCATATCTTGCAATATCAACTCCTTCGTCGAAAAACATATTTTTTTCTAAGTGTGATTTTTTATTCTTTAACAGTACTGACATCAAGTCTCCACGATATGTTTGATTGTGTTTCTATTGCATCTTGCGCACATTGTATATATTCTTTGTCTTCTTCTGAAAGTACTGACCAAAATTTACTTATTGTTAAGGTATGGTCATATACGACTTCAGGTTTTTTCATATGATAATCTTGTTCCATCCAACTTTGTAGGATGTCCATTCTTTGATTAATCTTATCTTTTAAATTTTGCATGAATCGCAATCATCCTCATCTTCTATTACTTCTGTTCCATCATAAGTATGATGTTCATCTTCTTTCATTTCCCCAGCTCCATCGAACGTGTTGAAATAATATAATTGCTTTAATCCAAGTTTGTATGCTGTAAATAAATCTTGTATCAAGACAGACATAGGTATCTTATTGTCCTCATAGTTTTCGGGATTATAAGACGTGTTAACAGATATTCCTTGGTCGATATATTTTTGTAATATACCACAAATACTTAAATATCCTTCAGGAGACTGCTGGTCCCACAGTAAATCATATTTATTTTTAAGGTGATGATAACCTGGTACAACCTGTGCCATCACTCCATCTTTACTCTGTTTATATGATACTAAAGCTCTTGGAGGTTCAATACCATTTGTACTATTACTTATTTGAGCGGATGTTTCTGCAGGCATTAATGCCATAAGAGTAGAGTTTCGAATACCAGTTTCTCTGAGTTGCGTACGCAAATCTTTCCACGGTAATCTTTCTCTGTGCGCTATTAAATTATCTATCGCTTCTTTATAAGTATCGATAGGAAGTATTCCTTGAGAATATTTCGTATCAGTATTATATATCATTTTTCCTTTCTCAACTGCAAGGTTTGCTGAACTTTTTATTAAATAATATGACCATGCTTCAGCATATTCATCAACTATTTTGTATGCTGATTTGTCGTATTTAAGTCCTCTTTTTGCTAAGAAATAAGCTAGGTTAATGATACCTACACCTAAAGGTCTTCTATTCATAGTACCTTTATAAGCTGCTGGTATTGGATAACCTTGATAATCTAATAACTCATCTAATGCTCTTACTGCTAAATCACAGTATTTTTCAAACTCATGAGGTTCGTTAATTAAACCCCAATTAATAGCTGATAATGTACAAAGAGATATTTCGCCATCTTCATCATCTGAACTATTAAGTGGAGTTGTTGGTAAATCTATTTCACAGCATAGATTACTCATTCTTATTGGAGCTCTTTCTGCTATAAATGAACCGTGGTCATTTGCATGGTCTACATTCATAAGATAAATTCTACCAGTGTCTTTTCTTTCAGTTATAAATGATTGAAATACTTCTAATGCTGGTAATGATTTCTTTCTTATACTATGAGCTCTTTCATATTTTTCATATAGTTCTTTAAATTTATCTTGGTCAATAAAAAATGATTCATATAAACCTGGTACATCATTAGGGTCAAAGAAAGTTATATTACCACCTTCAATTAATCTTTCGTACATAAGTTTATTGAATTGAAATGCATAATCCATGTGACGAACTCTTGTTTCATCAGTACCTTTATTGTTTTTAAGAACAACTAAATCCTCAAACTCATAATGCCATAAAGGTAGATATACAGTTGCAGCTCCTCCTCTTACACCTCCTTGAGAGCAGGATTTTACAGCTGATTGAAAATATTTTAAGAATGGAATAAGCCCAGTATGAACAACTGAACCATCTCCTATTTTAGCTCCTAAAGCTCTTATTGAACCAGCACCTATACCTATACCAGCTTTTTTGCTTATATATCGAACAATACTAGTAGCAGTAGAATTAATAGAATCAAGAGAGTCTCCTGATTCGATGAGAACACAGGAACTAAATTGTCTAGTCGGCGTTCTAACTCCTGCCATGATTGGCGTAGGTAGCGATATATAGAATTGAGATATTGCATCATAATAATCCTTAACGTATTTTAATCTATTATCTTTATAATTACTAAATAAAGTCATTGCAACCATCATATATAATACTTGAGGAGTTTCATATATTTTTTTAGTTCTTCTATCTTGAACTAAATACTTACCTCTAAATTGTTCCATACCAGCATAAGTAAACGTATCATCTCTTTCATGTTTGATATAATTATTTAATTCTACTATTTCATCTTCATTATATAGATTAACAATTTCTTTATCATATACGCCGAGTTCAACATTTCTTTCTATAATAGATGTTAATGGTGGAACTGAATAGTCACCATAAGCTTCTTTTCTCATTTTATAAGAAATAAGTCTTGCTGCTACAAATTGATAGTTGGGGGTATGTTCTGATATAAGTTCAGCGGCTGATTTAATAAGTAGCTCATGAATATCATAAGCTGGAATCTTATCAAATAATTGGATGTTAGCTTTAAGTTCTATTTCAGACATTGATACGCCTGATATATCTTCAACAGCCCATTCTAAAACTTTGTGAACTTTATCTAAATCAAATGGTTGAATTGAACCATCTCGCTTAGTGACATTAATTGTATTTGTTCCATTCATAATAATATATATTATATCACAAATCTTGCGATTTGTAAACGTTTAATTGAAAAATTTATCCACGAATACCAGACACAGCTTCAGGTGTTTGAATACCAACTCCTACACCTTTATCACCATTTGGCATTGTTACATCTCTATAGTATATAACAACTTCGCCTAATTGCTTAATATATCTTTTGAGTTCTTGCATATCTTCAGCCATGACTTTATAATCACCGACTGTAGTTGCTACAAATACAATGTCTCCATTATTTTGTGCTTTGATTTCATCAAGGAATCTATCTAAATATGTATAACCTTCAGGCCAATCCGGATTATCTCTTTCAGATAAATCACAGGTCTTTGGTCTCTTAAATTTTTCGTTACCTTCATCATCAAACTTTTTAGGTTCGAATGGTATTGTTGCTTTACATGGATTTGTAATAACAGCTTCAGATACAACCCACCATTGTGGTGCAGTCAATTCCACAGGACGTGGTAAATCTGGTTGCATAATATCTATTTGTATTGGTTTAGATACTACTTCTACTTTCTTTGTAGGTAATAATGAACAACCACTAATTGCTATTATTAGGATTGTTGATATTAAATAATTTTTCTGTATCATCTTCCATTCCCTCCATCACTTCTTCACTTGCCTTATTAAATCTATTTTCCATTAATCCAGGCTTCTTTAGAGCAAGTAAGTCCAAATTGTGCCTTGAGAATATTGCGAGATACTCTGATTTTTCCTTTTCGATTTGAGCATTTTGTCTGCTCATATTCATCAGAGCTTTACCTTGTTTTTCGTATTGCTCTTTCATTATTGCCATTGTTTGTTTTTGTTCTTCAACAGCAGCTTCTAATTTTATATTATTTTGAGTGAGTGTTTGGTTTTCATTATATAGATAATAACCACCTAATCCCATCACAAGAATAATACCAATAAACATTTGATTCATTATTCGTCCTCTATCTTATATCTGAGCCCTTGCATACCTCTAATATGTATAACTCTTTTGTCATCAGTTCTAAACTTTAATTCTTTGAAATTTGCTTTGATTACTTTTCTTACGTGTTCATAGACTTGGTCATCGGCATTTCCCCATTGACTGTCAAAAGATACATGAATAGTGTATCGTGTTTGAAATAACCTTATAAACCATTTGATTTTTTCCCACATTTTAATAACAAAATCTTTCATATTATAATCTATCTACGTCAATACCTAATACTTTTTTGATTACGGCTTTAAGTTTATTTTCGTCAGTGCCCCAATGCTTACTATTATTATTGAATGATATTGTAGTGCCCATAACATTTAAATCGCCGCCTCGGCCTAATGATGCTTTATAACCAGCTTTATTAAACATATCTTCTACATCTCTACCATAAGCTCTATTTTTTAATTCAAGCTCATATTTTCTATAATATCGAAAATCATATTTAGATAATTGTTCGTTAAATTGTTTAAATTTTTTCATATTTTCTTCCACCTTTGCTTGTTTTGCTGCTCTTCTTGCTAATATTCTTTCTACAAACTTTTTACCTTCTTTTGTTCTACCGTCGTAAATTTTCTTTTTCTTTTGTCTTCTAAGTAATGCCTGTTTTCCCATTGCATCAGCAGGTAAAGATACGCCACCACCTGCTACAGAATTTGCTGCTGCATCTTCCCACACTGCTTCGTATTCTTTAAATGTCCTTCTCATCGAGTTATGTCTCCATTACTTACATACAAATCTTGATTTGTCTTTGTATGTTTCACTCTATAAATATTTATATTCTGAAATTTACCAATTGGCTTTTGTAAAGTATCTACTTTAACTTGTGTATTTCTTAAAGCCACTATTTCTCCTGTAATTGGCGATGCCACATCTTCAGTTAATATATAATTACCTGGATATAAATTAGATTCTTCATCTTGATACCAAGTATTTTCAGTTAGTTCATACGGGTCAATTTCTATATCTAATGCTTTTTCTAACATTTCTAACATTTTTTTATCTGACATTTTTGTATGTTCTTTGATAAGAAAGAGAGCAGCTCCATATCTTGCTACTACTGAACGACCACCTGGAACTTTACCAATAAGTCTTTTGAGGTTAAAAACTAATCTATGAAAAACTGTATAAGCTGCTTTTTCTTCTGGCTTAGTTCTATCTTTTGCTTTTTTAAGAACTGTACCTTGGTCATCTACTATACCAAGTTCAAACGCTTTTGTCTTCTCGAACGGAGTAACGAGCAATTTCAAAAAACGAAATGCGTAAAATAAATCTCCTGCTCTTGATACAAATGACATTATAGTTTTCTTAATACCTCTACTATGTTAGGGTCCATTATTACCTCAACCCTTTCATCCTCTGGCAGATAATGAAGATATACTAAAAATGGTTTTATATATTGATAGTGATTTTCATCAATTTTAAACCACATCATTTTATTACATGCTTCTATACCAAATACATTATAAAGAACTATTATGTGATTAAGTATTAATCTTTCCTGTAATTCACCATGTTCTTCGTATCTTGTAAGCAGCCTTTTAAGATATTTAAATCTTGAAAGGTCATTTTTAAATTCTTCAACATCCGTACATTCCGGATTATTATAATTTTGAGCTGCAAATAGCTTAAAATTCTTATTATTTAGTTCATCAAATACTTTCATCATATATTATATATAACTAAAGTTGATTATGTTTCTAGTATAAATTCAGTTCCTTTATTTAAATATCTTACTTCCCATTCATCATCACTACTGATATAACAGTAAGAAATATCTCCTTTATTTGGACCTTCAATTATTTTCCAAATCCAACAAACGTGACCATAAGGAATTTTTTTACCACTAGATTCTGCTGCAATAGCTTGAAAAAAAGCTTTCATTCTATTTTTAGCATTCCAAAAATGGCCATATTTAATTTCATCAGTATTCCAAATATTTTTATACTTGTTCTGAACGTCTTTATAGTCTTTACCTATGACATGTGAAGCTTTAGCTGGTTTTCCATAAGGTACATTACCAAGTCCTAAAATTTCTACTCTTCCGCCATAAACATTTTGACCACTAATTCCAAAATTTCTTGCTGAACGGCCCTTATGAATAACATTAACCTTTAATCCAGGTCTAAGTTTTGCAATAGAAACATTAGCTTCAGTTAATTCTTTTTTGAGTTCAAAATAGTTTTTCATTATTCCTCCTCGTCATCAACCTTTTTAGTATCTAATTGTTCAGCTTTAGCTTCATAGTTTTTGTCAACCCAATTAAAGAATTCTTTTTTCTTTTCATCATCAAGTTCACCAATACCATTTACGCCAAACTTTTTAAGACCAGCATTAAATACTTTTTTGTAAGCAGCTTGTTTTTCAGATTCTTCATCAACTTCTTTAGCTTCTTTTACTTCACCACCAGATTTAAAATAATCTTTTATGTCACTTTCTAAAAAGCGTATGCCATAATCCATCATCTCTTGGCCTTTACCTATTTCTCCATAAGCTTCACCACTCATTTCTAATTCTTCATGTTTGGTAATTTCTCTTACTAAATCTCCTGATTTTTTAATAGCTTTTTCTAAATCTTTAGCAACTTTTAAAAGTTGTCTTTGATTTAAAGCTTCTACAAGAGTTTCTTCTTTTACTACAGAACCATCTTCTTTTTCGCCAACTTTTTTACCTTTGTGTAGCTTTTTAAACTCAGCTTCTCCTTGCTTGGAACCCATGTTAGCATCTTTTGAAGGAACATTAGGCTCTTCTACTTCAGAAACATTCTTTGGTTTATCATGTCCCCAACCCATTTTACTGTATTTGTCGTGTTCAGCCTTATCTTTGACTTCAACGCCTTCTCCAGTTTTTGGGTCATACATCATGTGAGGATATTTTACTTCCTCTTTCTTAACAGCAGGTTTGCCTTCAAGTACGTTCTGTACTGTATCAGCAATGCTTTTTGTTATATCGTCATTAAATTTCATTTTTCTTCTCCGTTAGTTGTTTAAATGAACTATTAATTCCCAGGTAATTGCAGCGACTAAACCACTAGCAATTAACCAGAATATTCTATTAATTACATTAACCGTGTTTGCATTGCTATTCACTGATTGCTCAACTCGGTCCATTCTATTTATAAGACTTTGTATTTGTTCTGACTGCTGCTTATTAAATTCAGCCAGGGTCGAGATTTTTTCCTCAGCTCTCGCAAGCGCTATAATCGCCTGAGCCATTTGGTCCAACTTCTCTTCTATACGGTCTAATCTTTGCGATTGTATTGTATATACCTGTTTTATTTCTGTATTATCCATCTTTAAAGATTATCCTACATTTAAGGTTATTATAACCTTTGATTAATCGGTGATACTCTCCTTTTGGTATGTCGAATATCATGCCAGGTGATAACAAATATGGCAAACAGTTTTCATATTGAAAACGCCAGCCTTCACCTTCGAGTACTTCAACTTCACGATGTTCATTATCTTTATGCCAAACATATTCCTTATTGTCTCGATCAATAAGAAACTCACGAACTTCTCCGTCCAAATCTTCTTCAGTTATAAAAGGAAGGTCTACCAAAAGTAATTTCCTCCGCCTTTGAGTCCTAAAGACTTAGCATATCTAGGTAATCTGCAAGCCCAATAACCTGCTTTTGTTTTATCATTCTTTGTATCACAGTTATGTCGTGATGCAAAATTACGAGCAGCTTCACGGTCATTTATTTTAGATGTAAGACCACCTTTAGCGTCTCCAAAATTAATTTTCATTACATTGCCAGTCTTTGGATTCTTTACGTATACAACGTATTTACTTGGTCCACCAGACCTTTTAGGTTTATTTAATTCTGGAGCTTCAATCATTGGTTCTTCTAATGGAACATGTGCTCCTTCATATAGACCAAACTTAGTTCTATATTCTTTAAAATTAACCACCGAATTCATGACCTGCTACCCTCTTCATTTCTTGTTTGTATTGTGCAAAGGAAGGTTTAGATTTATATAACTTAATAGAAATTTCATCTCTTTCTTTACCTTTAATTCTCCAGTTATAACCTTTTTCTTTATGTTCAGGTTTAGTTGTTTTTACAACTCTTCTTTTATAACCATCTTCCCAAGTTTCGCCTTTATACTTACCTTCGCCTTCTAAGAATAATTTAAAACTTTTCATTATGCGGCCTTTAATGTTTTTCTTATATTTGCAACATCAGAACTTTTTAATTTTCTTGTTCTAGCTTTTGAAGCAAGTAAAGAAGCTTTGTAATAAATTTCTTTAGCTTTTTTTCTATTTGTATAAGCTAATACACTTAATAGAATTGCTCCTAAAGTTATACCACCTCTAATTACTATTTTAGTAAATATTTGAGTTGCTGCAGGTATACCTATTTCTAGTCCCATCCATTTGGCTACATCTATAATTAATCCAACACCATACTTTTGAATTTCAATTACTGCTTGTAAATCATATTTTTTAGCTATAGTGTATATCACTGTTCCTTTTATTGCTGAATTTATTGTCACTGGTGGTAAAGCTAATTTTGTTATTTCTTTACCTAGTTTAGCAGCTCCAGCTAATGTTAACCTTATTCCTGATGTAGCTAATCTAACAGTTAAAGGATTTAAAAATGCATCATCTAACTGTGCATGTTCTTTAAATGTCATCATCCAAACATTCCAAATCTAGGAGTACCAGGAGCTATTTTTATTGCTTCTAATTTTTTCAAAGCATTCTTAGCTTCAAATTCTATTTCTTTTATACCTTTTTTATATGCTTGTATTTCTTTTTTATGCGTTAATTGGTCTTCTTTAGATACATTGTCTAAAGCATCTTTCATACTATCTAATCTCATAATAGCATTTTCATATCGTGCTTTAGCCATTTTTAGTTTTTTGATTTCTTTATTAGTCCTACGCATTTGTCTATCAAAGCTTCTGTCATCTCTTGCTTGTTTATTATATCTTTTATATAATAATTTTCCAGAACCAACGCCGAGTTGTAGTAAAAATTTAACTATATTATACATAAGCTTCATAAGTTTCCATATAAGCTCTTGTATTTCTATAATAACTCTTGACATAATCTCACTAGCTTCATTAGGACTTTCTGCTAATATATGCTCAATTTGTTCTACAGTTAGGTTATCATACTTATGATTTTCTGTATATTCTTTAAATGTCTTCATCGTTTTAAATCGTATCTAAATGTACGTCCTCTTTGTTGCCCTTGCTTCGTTACTTTGAAATTAGCTAATCTTGCTATTATATTAGTAGTTTCTACATTACCTCTTTTTAATTCTTTTTCTAGTCTTGGTCTTACTTCTTTCCAAATAGAATCTAATATATCTTTATCATTAGATACATAAGGAGCTTCGTTAACTCTGAATTCTTTAAAAGTTCTCATTAGTCGTCTTTATCTATTACACCGTCGTATTTACCATCTTCAATATTTCTTTTATATTCAATAATACCTACTGAAGCTTTTGCTAAATGGTCCCAAAGCCTTGTGACAGTATCAACAACATAAGGATACTGTAAATTTTCATGATGTTTACCTGCTTCTTCTAAAGCTTTTTGAATTTTATCAAGCGTTTTAAATTCTAGTTTTCTATCAAACTCTTTACCATCATACTTACTTACGTTTTTATATGAACTTCTATAGCCATCAATTTTTTCTTCTATAGGTTCAGCGTTTTCTAATACTATATTAGTATATGTTTCTTTCCATCCTTTCATTTTAATATCCTCTTGGTGTTGGTTGAGATAATATATCTTTTGCTTTAGATTTATCTCTTTTTAACATATCCATAGCAGTATCTAAATAACCTTGCAATGTACCATAAGGTAAATTTCTCCAAGGTTTACCATCTTGATATGCAAGATATTTAGCGATTCTTAATCCATCATAAGCTCCGCCATCGTCTTTTGTATACATTCCTTCTTCTAATGGTAATGATTGTAACCATTTTTCTATTTTCTTTTTAGTACCATGAACTGTTAATTGTATACCTAAAACATTGCCTTCTAAATCAGTATCTAGTCCGACCTTTTGAGCAAGTTTATCTGCTATTTTTGCAGTTTTTCTAGACATATCAACTAATTTAAATGATTCTTCATTAACTGATTCTCCTTTAGCTTGTCTCATAGCTGCTGCAGTTGGAGCTCCTTTTTCGCCTTTTTTCCTCATAGGCTTTCCGGACTTTCTTCTCTTATGAATGTTAGCCCAAAGACCTGGACTCTTTTCTTCTAATTCTTTTTCTTCATCAAACATACCAGATGCTTTCATCATTTTAAGAGCATCTGCTTTCGCTCTTTCAAGATTTCTTGCATTAATTTTTTCAACTGCTTTTTTAATCATCTCATATCTTTTTGCTTTTTGAGCTGGTGTCATTTTTTCATCAATGAATTCTTCATTAACATCATTTTGTAATATATCTTGTACTTTTTGAATAGCACCAGGCTTACCTTTGATAACATCATCATAATGTTTTAGTAATTTTTTCTTTTGCAATGGACTAAATGGTTTTACTTTGCCTTTAAATTTGTATGGTGCTTTTTTAGCTGGTGTAAACAATCCTTCATCTAATCTGTTATTTTGTTTCCTTATATCTTTAAACTTTGCCATTAGTCTAGTTTTCCTCTTACGATATCGTCTAAGTTATTATCTAACCAGTCTGTAAATTCATCCGGGTCATCTGTTTTGATTTCACCATTATCAAAAGCCCATTGATATAGTGCTTCTTCAGCGTCTTGAGGTAATTCTAAATTACCACTTCTCATAGCTTTTCTTAATGGTGCGCTATGTTTTCTTCTAATTTGTTTCATTGTTAATTCAGAGATAACAGCTTCTTCTACTGATTCATTAGCAAGTCTTAAAGCTGCTTTAACAACAGGGTGGTCACCTAGTCCTCTTTTGAGCTTTTCTATTTTCTTATAAGCTCCTGTCATATTACCACCCATGTTCATAGCAATACCAACTGCTTGTTGAACTAACTTTTCATCTCTGCTGTAAGCTCTTTCATTAACGTCTTCTCTTAGTTGTTTAAATTTCTTCATTTTATAGCCCTCTTAGCTTCTCCTTTACTAAATCCGAATGTTGTATGTAACCATTTGTATAAATCTCTTGAGTCACCTTCAACGTCCATTTGTTTTTTTCTTTTATCCCAATTAACAAGGTATACTCCTTCTTCTTCCCAGTCAGGACTAAATTCTCTTGGGTCACCAACATCAAAGTCAAGAGTAATCTTTTTTATACCTTCTTGTAGATTTCTAATTTCTTTGAATGTTTTCATTATAGGCTTCCTGACCTTGGTGTTGGTTTAGATAAAATTTCTCTTGCTCTTTTTGGGTCTTTCTTTAACATAGCCATTCCTTGATTTAGATAATCTTTAGAATCACCGTAAGAAACTCTACTCCATCTTTTATTACCATCTTTATCAGAAAGATATTGAGCAATTCTTAATGCATCCCATGCGCCACCATCATTCCTTGTATATATGCCTTCGTTATATTGCTTAAATGTTTTCATTGTTGTTTACCTTGGTCAACCTTATTTTGTAAAAAATCTTTTGCAGTATCTAAATAATCAGCAGCTTTTACTATTTTGTTAACCCACCATGATGGATATTCTGAGTCAGGTTTTACCTGAGCTAATAATTGTTCAGCATTTCTTTTTAAAGATGTTAATTGATTCTT
>Ga0070746_10001893_pt1 | contig 12419 bp, 9 predicted proteins | sample VirMetDEL_Mar_21_FD_77016 | JGI IMG/M metagenome (GOLD analysis project Ga0070746, IMG submission 77016) | Aqueous microbial communities from the Delaware River and Bay under freshwater to marine salinity gradient to study organic matter... | ecosystem: Environmental > Aquatic > Marine > Coastal... | reverse complement strand
TACAGCCCCAGATGCTCCTGCATCAGGTGAGACTGACATACTTGTATTTTATACAGTAGACGGTGGCACTAACTGGTATGGTGCTCTAGCAATTGACGCAGCAGGATAATAACGAATGAGCAAGATTGCAAGAATAATGCAACAAGCAACTGCAGGTGCAGGTGGTGCAGGTCTTGATGTAGACGAAGTGTTCAGCACCCACCTATATCAAGGAACTGGTTCTCAGCAAACAATTGTTAATGGTATTGATCTTTCTACAGAAGGAGGGTTAGTTTGGACTAAAAGAAGATCATCCTCAGATGATCATTATTGGTATGATACATCAAGAGGTGTTCAAAAATATCTTTCTTCTAATCGAGAATATCCAGAATATAGTTCTGGTGCTCAAGGACTAAATCAATTTAATACCAATGGTTATAGATTTGGAACAGATGGTTCTTTAAATAATAATACGGTAGATTATGTTTCTTGGACATTTCGTAAAGCTCCTAATTTTTTTGATGTTCAAAAATGGGGTGGTAATGAGGTTAGTAATCGTCAAATATCACACAATCTAGGAACAGTCCCTGGAATGGTTTTAATAAAAAAACGAGACTCTGACACTAATTATCATGATTGGTTTGTTTGGCATAGAAGTCTTAGTAGCGGTAAATTTTTAACCTTAAATACTAGTATTAATGAAACGGACAACGATGGTGATTTTGTATATGCAGGTGGTCTTTCCGCCAATCCTAGTGCAAGTAGTATAACTATAGGTAGTCAAGTAAATCAGAACCAGTATGATTATGTAGCTTATTTTTTTGGTCACAACAATAGTGATGGAGGATTTGGTCCAGATGGTGATCAGGATATTATTAAGTGTGACTCATTTACAGGATCAGGATCAGCAGGTACTGAAATTAATGTAGGTTTTGAACCACAGTGGATTATGATAAAACAATATGATGGGTCAAGCACAAGTGGTTGGATTATTATTGACACAAGAAGGGGTATGGGTCTTAAAGAAAATCAAAGACTTTTGGCTAATGAAAACAGTTCTGAATCTAGCTATAATAATTATAGTCTACCTGTTTCTCCTACTGCTACTGGATTTAAAATACAAAACAGTTTTTTCTGGAATAGTGGACGTAAATTTATTTATATGGCAATAAGAAGAGGTCCGTTAAATCCACCTACTAGTGCATCTGATGTATTTGATGTTCAAGCGTATCAAGGTAATTCAACAAGTAATAGATATTTTAACACAGGTTTTGATAGTGATCTTTCTATTATCAGGAATAGAGATTTAAATAGTAGTAGTTATTCAGCTATGTTTATAGATAGTATGAGAGATAGACAAAGAATACATGCAGGTGTAAGAGATGCAGGAGCTGATGAAGCAGGAGCAGAAGACTGGCATCATAAAAAAGATAACCACATATATTTGTATGGTAATGGCAACAGACAAAATAATAATAGTTATAAATACTGGATAGGAACTTGGAAACGTGCACCCCAATTTTTTGATATTATTACATGGAATGTTGACGGAACAGGAGATCAAACTATAAAACACAACCTTGGAGTTGTGCCAGAAATGATAATTACTAAAAATATAAGCACTAATGGTAACGGAGATGGTTCTTGGTGGATTGCTCACAAAGACCTTACAGGTTGGGATAGTGCTAATGAAAACAGTAGGCATACATTTCAAGATTTTAATACCAGTGCATCTGCACAGCAAGGTTATCACAGAGATTTTACTAGTACACAAATAAGATTATTAAGTAATGGAGCAGGTGGATATGATACATCTCACAGATGTGTAGGCTATCTTTTTGCTACTTTAGCAGGTGTATCAAAAGTTGGAAGTGTATCTCATTCATTTAACTCAACAACTAATGTTGACTGTGGTTTTAGTAGCGGTGCTAAGTTTGTTCTTCTTAAATCTAAAAGTAGTGGAAATTGGTTTGTTTGGGATAGTGTAAGAGGTATAGTTTCAGGAAACGATCCGTATTATCATTTTCAAGATGGTAGTGTTGAAATTACAAACGGTGATTTAATAGACCCTAATTCTGCAGGATTTGCTCTTTCACCAAATTTTTATACTGATAATTATATTTTCTATGCGGTGGCATAACAATATGAACAACATCACCCTTACAATAGAACAGATAGAAGAAATGCTAGACAAAGCAGCTAGACGTGGAGCTAAAGAAGCACTACGTTCTATTGGGTTACTTGATGATGACGCACAAAAAGATATTATAGAAATGAGAAGTTTACTAGAGGCATGGCGTGACACACGTAAATCGTTCTGGTCAACTGTAGTTAAATTAACCACTGTCGCACTGCTAACGTTTATTGCAGGTGCAGTGTGGATGACAATGGGTAAATAAGGAATAAGGTATGGCAAGTAATATAGATCCAGGTGTAGCAAATTCTGTTATTCAAAATATGGTTGCAAATAGAAATGATTTAAGCCCAGAAGAAAAGTTAGAGTTTGCACAGTCTCTTGCTACTTCTTTTGGAGTTGAAGGAGGTAGTGGTGTTCAAGCTGCAATTGATAATTTAGCAGGTTTACCGATTAGTTCTACTGCAGGTACACCTAATACTGCATCTTCAAATTCTAATACAAGTAACATTTCGAATGCTGAATCACCCGATACTACAGCTCCATTTGTGACTACAACAGCAGCAGAAGCTAGTTCTCTAGCACAAGGCACTGCTACAAATATAAATCCAGCAGATGTACAAGCACTTGCAGATATATCATTTTTAGCTCAAAATACAGGTGTTTCAAGTGCTACACTAAATGAGGCACTTGAAAAATTTGGAATTGATACTAGTAGTCCTACTGCTATTTTTGAAGGTCATAAAATATTAGAAGACTATGGTTATAAACCAGGATATAATGAAACTTTTTATGGTAACAATTCTCCTCAAGATATATCTGCTCAAATACTTTATGATCGTTGGCAAAATGCACCTACTGATGAGGAGCTTATAGCAGCAGGTCTTGACCCTAATGACTATGTAGTTGTAAATAATAACGTTGCAAACCAAACATATTTACAAAATGCACTTAGTGGTTTAGACAACCAAAACTACACGACAAATGCAAGTTTTTCAAATCTTAATGAGGGTCAGACTATAGAACAAAATCGTACAGATTTTGATAATCAAGTAGGCAACTCTGAGTACTGGTCTCAATTCGATTCCCCATCGACAGCAGCTCTTGATATGCTTGAGTGGGATTTATTAAAAAAGAAATTAGAAGAAGGTGATGATATAACTACTGGCACTGCAACTGGACTTCCTGGATCGGGAACTGGTGTAGCAGGTGCAGGAGGAGTATCTGGTAATTATACAAATGAGGCTGATACTCTTACAGCACTAGAGAGAGCTAATATGCCTGGAGCTGATGGTAGTTTTAATACTAACAATGCTTTAGTTACACCTGGACCAAGTGGTACTTATACAGTTCCTGCACAAACATTTGGGGCAAATGTAGCTAATCAGGTAAATGCTTTATCAGAAAGAGAAAAAGAAACGGCTGCACTCTATCAACCTCAAACTATTGCAGAAAAAGAAGCTGCAGGTCAAGATGTATCTGCTTATCAGATAACCCAAAAGCTATATCGTAACCCAAATACAGGTGCTCAGTTATATATTGTATTTCAAGGTGGGCAACCTTTACAACCAATTCCTGCAGGATATGTAGAAGTACAACAAAGTGGTGAACTAGTAGGAGCAGCCTCAGTATTTAATCCACTAACAGCAGGTGGTAATACGTACACTTCAGCAAATAAAGGTGGTTATATGGCAGGATTTACTGGTGGAGGAGATATTGCAGGTACAGGCTTTGATCCTAATAAAATATATGGTAACGTAAGTTTTCAAGATCCTGTTACAGGTCAAGTAATAACTCAAACAGGTCCAGAGTATTTACAATCTTTAGCTAATAGAGCAGGTCAAGCTACATTTAACCCTGCAACTATGGTAACTATGCCAGGAACTTCTAAGATGTTTGAATCTACCTCTCCTGGAACTGTTTTAGAATCTACTGCAGGACAGGCACTGGCTACAGCACCATTAGTAACTGGTACTCAGTTGGCTCAAGTATCTGATATAAGTCAAGCTAAAGGTCCAGGAACTCCTGAAATAACAGATGCACAAGGTAACGTAATTTCAGAAGCAGTAGGTACTCCAACTTCTGTTGATGCCACTGTAAAAGCAGCAGCACCTACGCTTAAAACAGAATTGCAAAATTTTGATGCTCAAACTCAAGCTGCACCTAGTGATGATATTACAGCTCAAACCAAAGACACTACTTCTGTTTCAGGTTTAGATGCTGCTACAAGCACAGCTCAGACAGTAGCCGATGTTGCAGGTCAAGCAGGAGTACCAACTCGTACATTACAAACAGGTCCAAATGGGGAGTTAATTACTCAAACTGGTGTAGATCAAGCTCAAGTTGGACAGACATTCGGCACTGGTGAAGTGCAGGCTGCATCTGTGCAAAGTGAATTAGCAAGTCTTATGTCGCAGTTCGATGACGGTAAAACTCCTGCATGGGCAGCAGGGTCTATGCGCAGAGCTACTGCAATAATGGCAGAAAGAGGTCTTGGTGCTTCGTCTCTTGCAGGTCAGGCTATTATACAAGCTGCTATGGAAGCTGCACTACCTATTGCACAGATTGATGCAGGTAACAAACAGCAGATGGCTTTGTTTAAAGCAGAGCAGAGATCTAAGTTTCTGCAGATGGATTTTGATCAGGAGTTTCAACGAAGAGTTACAAATGCGGCTAGGGTTTCTGAAATAGCTAATATAAACTTTAGTGCTGAACAACAGATAGCACTAGAAAACTCTAGAGCTGCTCAGACTATGGATTTAACTAATTTAAATAATAAACAAGCTCTTATAATGTCTGAAGCTGCTGCACTATCTCAACTAGATATGGCTAGTCTAAATAATAGGCAACAAGCTCAAGTGCAAAATGCTCAAAACTTTTTGCAGCTAGATATGGCTAACTTAAATAATAAACAGTCTACAGCATTGTTTAAAGCTCAATCAGTTACAAATGCCATGCTTAGTGATGTAGCCCAAGAGAATGCTAACGAGCAGTTTAATGCTACTAGTGAAAATCAGATGACTCAGTTTTCTTCTAATCTAGCAGCTCAGGTTTCTCAGTTTAATGCAGCACAACAGAATGCTATTAACCAGTTTAATACTGAAGAAGCAAATGCTATACTAGAATTTAACTCTGCACTACAAAATCAAAGAGAGATGTTTAATGCACAAAACTATTTAGCCGTAGCTCAAGCTAATGCTAAATGGAGACAAGATATTACTACGGCTAATACTACAGCTCAGAACGTTGCAAACTTAACTTACGCAAAAGAGGTTAATGGGCTTACTCAAAAAACTCTTGATGACTACTGGATGAAAGAAAGGGACATTATGTCTTATGCTTTTAAACAGTCAGAAAGTGCTATGGATAGAGCAATAAGAATTTTACTTGGTGAACAAGATTTACAGAAAATGAGAGAGCAACTAGAGTTTGTAGATGACAAAAATAAAGCTGCCTTCTGGAGTAGACTAATTTTAGGTGATGTTAGTTTGACAGATATATTCTCAGATAGCACTGACGAAGGGGAAGGATTATAATGTACGGAGAAAAATACGCACAAAACCTTAGACAAAGTTTTTTAAGTCCTACAGATGAACAGGGATCAGATGGTGCATTAATGACAAAAGTAAGAAAATCAGATCTTAAAGTTTATGAGGACAGTCAAGATGTACAAAATGCTGCTTTGGCAGATTTATTAAGTATGGTAGATATTAAACCTGAAGTAAGGGATGAGATTGCTGCAAAGAAAGCTCAGGCAAGGTTAAATGAAATGACTGAAAGCACTTCTAGAGCATTGGTTACTGATGACGATGAGGTTGTAACTTTGGATGAGGCTAATGAAACAGAAAGTCTTGTAACCAAGCCTGTCATAAGTCCTATATCTACTTTAGTTTTTGATCCTGAAGCTGATATAGATAGGGCAGTAGAGGCGCTTAGATTTTTAGAAAGTGGCGGTAAAAAGAATCCCTATAAAGTAAAGGGTAAAAAGGTTACAAAAGGTCAATATAAAGGTGAGCAAGCAATAGGTGCTTATGGAGTTATGGAAAGCAATGTTCCACTATTTACTAAAAAGTATTATGGTGAAGAGTTGACTGTAGAAGAATTTATAAATAATACTAAAGCTCAAGATGAAGTGGCTAAAGAATTTATCTTGCAAAACTATCAAAAGTATGGTAATCTTGAAGATGCAATATCTACTTGGTTTACTGGAGATCCTTTAGATCAAGCCATGGATCGTGGAGCAGATGACGGTAGTATAGATATAAAAGAATATATGATTAGGTTTAATCGTAAATTTAATCCAGAGTAGGAAATAATAAAATGATGTTTGATAGACCCCCTGCAGGGTATTCCCTTACGCAAGAGCCAAAGGGAGCACCTTTTGAAAATCCACCAGAGATGAGTGATCCAACAGAGGCTGCAAGGTATCACCTAGAGAGACTCAATGACCCTGAGCTTATAGAAGATGCCATGTTCTTTTTAGAGCAGGGTGTAGACATTCTGAGCTTAGTTCAAGGAATACTCCGTGGTGCTGTAATGCAAGGACAACATAGTATTGATGTAAGTCTTATAATAGCTCCCATACTTCACGAGTTTATCAAACAGGTGGCTGATGCTACTGACACACCATATGATGAAGGGTTTGAAAATAAAAAATCTAAGGCAGTAATTAAATATCAGAGAAATGTTGCTAAAGCAAGAGCTGAGTTAGATAAACTAGATATAAAACCAGATGTGCCTTCTGAAGATACGCCTGATAAAAGTATGATAGTAGGCGATGATTCTGAAGATAAAGTAATGGAAATAATGGAAGAAAACATAGAAGAGATAGAAAAAGAAAAGCCGATGGGTTTGATGTCTAAGGAGATGGTGTAATGGCTATTTACTCAGGTCTTGAAGAAAGAGAACAACAAAAAGACAAGGCAAAAGCTGCACTTCAAGCTCAATTAGCAGCTAATAAAGAGTGGGATCGCAGAAATAGAATTAAAAACGAAGATGCTTTTAATTTAAAATTAATGGATATGGCTCTTAGTAATGGATCATTGTTTTCCAATGGTATGGTTAGTGGTAACGGTAAAGATAGTAAAACTGGTATGACTAATAGAGAAGCTAGAGATGCTCTTATAAAGAACTACAAAGTTTTAGATGATAAAGGTAATTTAGTAGATGATCCTAATTTTTTAGCGGCTCTTGCAAGAATTGATGGTGCAGAAGATCCTCAAGGTTTTATAAAATTATACTCCGTAATGAATCCTTATATAAAAGCTTTGAAAAAAGATGAAACTGATCAAACTTTTATTGGAGATTCGGTTAGGAAAGAGATTATAGATGTAGTGAGTAAAGCTTCTATAGCTGGACCTGATAGTGAAAAGCGTGATAAAATTATTTCAAATATTAAGAATAGTTTACTTGACTCTAATATGAGTGAACGTATAGACCAAATGATTGATTTAGCAGTGCCAAATGTCGGTAGCTTTACTATTACAGAAGAGCCTGTATATACCCCAAAACCTACAGTAACAGATATAACAGAGTTTGAAAAGTTTGTAACTAAGCCTTTAGCATCTCGTGCAGCAGCAGAAAAAAGCAGGATACTTGCTTTATTAGGTGGTTTTGCTAAATCAAAAGAAACAGATATAATGGGTTTAGATGGTAAGCCACTTACTGATCTACAAAAAACTGAACTGCAAAATTGGTATATTAAAAGAAAAAATGATATAGAACGTGCAGAAACATTTGCTGAAAAAGAGAAAAATTTTGGTCTTTTAGCTTCTTTGTATTCTAGTCAATTTCTTCAAAAATCTTTAGATCAATATGGAAATATGAATAGAGTTAAAGAGCTTATTGATCCTAATATTTTAAACTCTGCAAAAACACCTATCTATGTTCCTAATATGGAGATAGCTAAAATACTACAAAATAGTGGTATATTATTTGAAGGCGATATAATATATTTAGCTGACGAAGCTAAGATGGCTAGAATGCCTAAAAAATAATTAAAGGTTTAATATGAGTAATATACCTGAAATAGATTTTACTAAAATAGACCAAATACCTATGCTTGGAGAAACCTCTCCTAAAGAGGAGATTGATAACTTTTTACAAGGATCTCCTATACCCGATTTACAAGTAAAATCTAAAGTAGAAAAAATCCCTGAAATAAGTTTAGAAACACCAATAAGCAATATTGCTGAGATAGAGTTTAAACTTGATGCACTTGCTTCTGGTGAAAACAATGAAGACCTTGTATACCTTGACTCCATATTCGAAGAGTATGGTAATAAAGATATGACCAAAGAAATGATACTAGCTGATGATAGGCTAGTTCAAGTTATGCGTGATGCTTTAACAGCTAGAAGAAGTCCTGGCTTTGGTAAAGCTTTAGGTAGAACTGTTACCTACGGTTTAGGTGGTGATGTTGGTGGACAAAAGGTTGGCCTACGTGCAATACGTGGGTTTACCAGTTATCAAGATATGCCTAAAGAGGAATTGTTTGATATTTTTACAGCGTATCAAAGGTCTTTACTAGGTGGCAATACTGCTACAAATGTAAACGAGTATGTATACGGAATGCAGGTAAAAGAAACACCTAAAGCTCAAAAACTTAAAGCTGGATACGCTTTGTTTGAACAGTATCCAAATTTATTTACAGGTGTCGCAGGTGGTGATGTTAGTTTGTCAGATTTTGGTGAAGGTATATATACTTATGGTCGTGATCAAGTTTGGGATGTGTCAACTCCTCTAGGCTATGGCTTAGGTAAACTACTTACTTGGGGTTCAGGAAAAGTTTTATCATTGGGTATAAAAAGTTTATTTGGGGGTGCCGTACAAGCAGCTAATAAAGCAGGTGTACCTAAAGATACTGTTCTTAGAAACATCGGTAGAGCTATGAAAAATGCTATGCCGTATGCAACTGCTGATGCAGGAATAGCAGTCGGTGTTGACATCCTATACCAAAACAACAGAATAAATTTAGATGTTGTAGATGATTATAAATATGCAGATACTTTACTTGCAGCTTTAGGTGGTATGACTGTTTACCCTATACTTGCAGGTAGTGGTGCTAGTATAAAAGAGTTTAGAAAAAGTAGATTTGCTCCACAGTGGTTAAGTTATACTAAGTTTAATGAGGTTGCTGTTAAAGAAGGTATTGAAGCTGCTGAAAAGAACTTGATGAAAACAGTTAAAGAAAAAGTAGACTTCAAGTTTGTAGATGATTTATTTGGTACGGTATCTGGAAGTAAACAAAACTTCTTAGCTTGGCAAGATATATTAGATAAATCTAAAGGTTTAATAAATAGAAGAAAAGAAAGCTATACTGATAATGAAGTAACAGATGCTTTTTTTAGATATTTATTTGCAGGTAATCCTGAGACTGGTGTAAAAGGTTATGGACAAGTATTAAAAGAAAATGGTATGATAAACGACCTACCTGCTTTAATTAGAAAGTATGGTAATGAGACTGCTGTACAAGCTCAAACTTTAAGTTGGTTATCTGACAATACTGTTAGAAAAATGGTAAACAAGTTTGAAACTGACACTGGTTTAAAATTAAGATTTGTAGATGCAGAAGGTAATGTTGTACAAGGCAGCAAAGCTACAGCTAAAAGCTTACAAGCCCACTACGCTATGATGGTAAGTACAGGTGCTAGAAACACTCAGATAGTACAGACTGTTCACAACTCTATGGCAGGTGGTGCAAGCATGGAAGATGCGCTTAGAGGCGGTGTCAAAAGTGCTGACGATATACCAAATCCTAGACGTTTTCAATATACACTATCCCTTTACAAAAGACTTATGACATCTCACCTATCGACTACAGGTGCTAACGTAAAAGGTTTTGCTGCAGTAACTTCGTTGAATACTATAACTGATTTTGCAGTTGCTTCAATGGAGTTAAGTCAATCTGGTATGTACAAAATGTTACGTAACCCAGAAAAAGCACAGGAATATTATAATAAATCTTATGGATCTTTTTTTGGAGCTTTAAGACGTGGCTTTGATGTACTATCTCCAGATATACCAATAGAGTATGCAGATAAAGTTTTAGCACTTAACCCAAAAGCAAAGTCAGATTTATTTAGAGATATTGCAGGTGATGGTGGTATAAGGGATGCACTATCTGATTTTGATTTAGATAAAATTAAATACAAAGACAGTCTTTTTGAAGGTGCAGAAGATGTTGAAAAACTTGCTTGGAAAATTATTGACAGTGGAACAAAGGGTGCTCAAACAGTTACACTTGTAAGATTACAAGATGAGCTTACAAAAAGATTTGCATTTGGTGTAAACTTAAATCAACAAATTATGAGAAAATATGGCATGACTTCCGATGAGTTTTTCTCAAAGAAAAATGCCAACTGGTCTGCAGTTGAAATGGCAAGTGATGCATTTCAAGAAGAAGTAGTTGGCAAAGCATTGTTTAGAACAATGAGAGAAACAGCTTCTACTAACTGGTCAAAGTTTGAAGGTCAAACTGGTAATTGGTATAGATTTTTAGCTAAAACAATAGAAAAAACTACAAACCAAACACCTGTTGGTTATGTATTTCCATTTGGTAGTTTTTTAAATACTACATTAGCTACGTTTGGTGATTATAGTGGTATCAATGCAGTAAGATATTGGCAAAGAAAAGCATTAGGTTTAGAATTAGATCCAAATACAGGTCAAGATTTAACTGAAGCTACTGCTAAAGCACTTGTAGGTTATAGCACAGTAGTAGCTTTTATGTATGGAGAAAATGGAGCTTATGATAGAATAGACTCTGGGCTACCTCCTCAAGGTAAACAACTTCCAGATGGTAGTATAAGAGATCAAACTTTTGATTGGCCTTTATCAACATTTAATACTACCGCAGCTATTTTTGCTAGAGGTCTTGATGGAAGTATGGATATAAGAGATTTTGACCCTTCAAAAGTTCCTCCAGAGTTAGTAAAAGAATTAGAGTTACAACTTTATGGACAAATGTTTAGAGATCTTGACGATGCAGAAAAAGGTATTAAGGAGTGGGCTGAAAGTATTTATAACGCATTAGTAGAAAAAAAAGATATACCTGAAGCAGCATTAAATGTTTTAAAACCAGCAATGGCTCAGTTTGTAAATGGTGCTACGAGACCTTTAGATCCTATCAATCAAATCTATGGAATTTTAAGTGATGCTAATATGAAGCCTGACTTACGCCAAGGTCCAGAAACTCTTAATCAAATGTTAAAATATGTAGATGCCTTAACAGGAACTTCAGAAAATTTACCGATAAGAGCAACACCTCTAAGAGGTAATAAATATGTACCTAATATATCTAAACAGTTGCTTGGTGCAAGAGAAATGCCATTTCCTAATTTAATAGAACAAATGCACAATAAAGCAGAAGTAGATCACTGGGCAGCTATTAAATGGAATGGGCCTGCTGAGGTAAAAAATGTTATGGATACTTTAGCTGCACCATACTTTCAAGCGGCTGCATATGAAGCATTACAAGCAAATCCTAATTTTGCTGACATGAGCCTTGAAGAGCAAAGAAAAATATTAGATACTATAAAACAATCAGTAAGAGCAAATGTACTTCAAACTATGGAGCTAGCAGTACCTGCGCAGTTAAACTTTGTAAGAATACTTTCTGGTAAAGATAAGAACAAAGTAAAAAAAGTTATGAGGATAATGGGAGTTGAGGGGGAGTTGGAAGACATTCTCAAAGAAGACGATGCATTAAATATCCTACAGAAAATAAAACTGTATGTTGATAACTACGATGACATCTTCTTAAATGAGATCAAAGACTTCTAAAATAAAAGGGGGGCTAAATGCCCCCTCTTTTTTATGTATCATCTTGTAACATATAATCTGCCCAATCAAAAGATGCCTTTCGTATTTCTTCCATTCGCCAGGTTTGTCTACCTGCTGCAATGAACCCACTCATAGCTTGACCTGCTAAATATAATCGAGGTGTTAGTTCTTTTACCTTAGCAGGTTTACGTTTTTGTCGAGCAAACTTTTTAGCTTCTTCTTCGAGACTCTTTGTCAAGTACTTGCTCCTTGTTTTTGAAGTAGGCTTTATTAAAGCCAAACTCCCAGTCCCTATACTCCTTAGTGTTTTGAGGATAAGGATTAGTTAGGTTTCCTACTAAGAAACCTCTGTAGCCTTGATTAAACGGCTTGGCTACTTTCGCTTTTGTAGTTGGACTAGTGCGCTTAGATACCATTGTGCTTTCTCCAAATCTTCTACACCATTTTTATATCTCCAACGGTGAAGATACTTTGCAATATTACCTCTATAATAACCTATCAACTCTTCATCTGTTAAAAAGTC
>Ga0070746_10001889_pt1 | contig 12438 bp, 7 predicted proteins | sample VirMetDEL_Mar_21_FD_77016 | JGI IMG/M metagenome (GOLD analysis project Ga0070746, IMG submission 77016) | Aqueous microbial communities from the Delaware River and Bay under freshwater to marine salinity gradient to study organic matter... | ecosystem: Environmental > Aquatic > Marine > Coastal... | reverse complement strand
TGTGCCTGAGCCAATTTCCCAGTCATTGCCATCCTCAATGACATAACGAACCACATTACCATCAGCCACCCCTGCATCAGCAAAAGTCTGATAACCAGTTTCAGCAGAACCCAAAGTTATCGTTCCAGTACCCGTGGTACTGGTGGACATTTTTGCCCGATTAACAAGAGTGACCATATCTTAACTCTTATGCTGGATCAGGAATTTCTATATCAACCGCTGTTAAGCTGAATGTATTTCCAGATGTTACGGACTGAGATGATGATAAAGAACCAGTTGCAAGCAAACGTGAGTTACTTGTATCAGTAATTGCATAATGCGTTGCTGTGCCAGTTGCAGTTACAGAACCACCAGAAATAGCGCTAAGTGTAACTTTACGCCCAGATGTATCGCCATCAGTAGGTGCTGATATTGTAATGCTGGTTGTATTGCCTAGTGTATTTGTAGATGTTGCGGCTGTGTAAGTTGCTGGTTCTGCGCTGCAAATGTCAACGCGATTAGCTTCCGTATCTAAAACTGTAAGGCCATTGTCGTAGACACTGTCTGCTAATGTTGCCATGTCTGTCTCCTTTTTTTATTTCTTGTTGTATAAAAACAAAGAAATATCAACGCACAAATTATCTCGTTTCAAAGACAGACTTTGTTGCATAGTCTATCATTGCCCTAGAATCATCCTTAATCCAGAACAATTCAGCCAAAGGCAACATCAAATAAAACTCCTTAACAGCATCAGCATAATCACCACTTGCCATTTTTGTAGAAGCATCAGCAAAATCTTTTACAGAAGATGCACCAGCGCCAAGAATAGTAGTTGCAGCCTCTAAATAACCTTCTTTTCCATAGAAAGGTAAATTTACATAATCATTTTCGGGGTCATTAAGACCAAGCTGAACGCTTACACGAATACTATTCAATGCAATATCACCATAAATAGACGCAATGCCACTACGCTCAACAGCCGCAGCAAAACGCTCATCATAGCTCATGTCATTCCATGCCCATTCTGGCGTTTTTAACTTGGCAATCATATATCCCATGCCAATCATTGTGGCAAAACCTGCAAAACGTGATTTAGTCTGACCTTGAGCAGTTGTTTGCAAAATATTTGTTAATGCAGACATAGAATAATTGTAAAACTGAAATGGCAAAGTCATAATACCAGATTCAAAACGCGCATAACCTTTAAAATCAGGGTCTTCTTGAATATTTGGCAAAAATTTACGAGCAGTATTTATTCTAAGAAATATAGAACCATCAGCATAAGTAAACCTTGTTGCAGGAGAAGAGCTAAGAATAGTATTACCAACACTTGAAGATACAGCAGCTCTAAATGCTGAAATTGTATCAGCAGAAACACCAGAAACAGGCCAATCAGTAATATTTGCAATGTTTAATTTATTAGGAGTTTGTTCAATTGGCGCTTTTCGAATAATTTCCTTCATATGTTTAGGTGTAAGGCCATATCGTGCCATATACTCTAGGTCAAACTTAGAAGCAGAGCCATCTGACACACGCTTTGCAATATCTAAAAACCTATGAACAGACAAAGAACCAGACAAAGACTTTAACCCAACAGTCATTGGACCAAGACCATTAAGAATAAAACCTAAATCTTTAATTTGAGACCAGGCTTTAGAACCTACTTGAGACCCAGTATCTTCAAGAATCTTTTGCTGAACAACGCCTAGAGATAATTCTAACGCTTCTGCATATACAGTCTGCACCTCTTTTAACTGACGCTGCCAAGCTGCACTGTCAAATGTTGCAATAGCCCCTTTAAATAAATCTTTAAAACTATTCTCCATAACAATCTTAGGAATATCACCAATAGCTGTTTGACCAGCGCCACCCAAATAGTTCAAAGATGTAAACTCTTTTAAAAACTGAACAACACGATTGCTAAGGCTTGATGGATCACTAAGAGTTGTTGCAGTAATACGCTGGTAAAGAATTGTAAGGTTTTTTCTTAACTCATCAGCATTTCTAACTAACATTCCGTTTTCAATTAAATCGTCAAATACTTCATCTGCCAAATCATTATATGTTCTATTTCCAAATTGTTTTGCAAAATCTATTTTTGTTCCAATTCTCATTGTATAAGTGCGAGCAACTTCACGTGCATTGGTGTTAATAAAATCAATAACCTCTGCGTTACCTATAGCAATTGATCTACTAGGGTAATTTGTGCTTCTGGACGTTGCGCTGCGAGAAACATCATTGTCAGAAAGAATAGATCGTATAACACTATCAACATAAGCGTCTTGCGCTGGTATATTTCCTGTTAAATCTTTTGGCTCATACAAACCTGATTTATTATTATACTCAATGCCATAAGGATTTCGTCTAACATAATCAGTTAAAATCCTGCGAAGCTCTTTTGATCCCCTTTCATCTTTTGCAATTTTATCAACATTCCATTGACGAAGAAAATACGGTTCATCAGCACCAGATGGCCTTATTGGACCCTTATTTATAAAATCTAAACTGTTCTGTAACTCATTTACCTCTTCTTCAAGTTGCTTAACTCGAACTTTAAAGTGATCTATAGCCTGTTGGAATTTAGCTTGCTTATGTTTTGCTAATTTTTGTTTTGCTGTATTTAAGGCAAGTTTTTTAATTTGAATCCTGCTTTCAATAAATTGACCAGAACCCAAAACACCAGACAATTCGCCTTCATCACGTATTGTATTGTAATATCGTGTAAGAAGTTGAGCCGCTTCAGCTTCTTTTGGACTCATGTTTTGATCGTTTTTAATTCTTTTAATATTAACTGTATCAATCCATTCGTCTAAAGTAGGAGCCGATCTTAGAAGTCTGCGAGCTACATTAGGCGCAACGCGAGGTGCATCAGTTGCATCTTTCCACAGCGTTGTAAGTTGATTTTCTAAATTAACAACGTCAGCTTTTCTGAGTTGATTTTGAATATGAACACTTGGAGGTAATGTTAATCCAAGTTTTTGCCCAGCAAATAACATAGAGCTATCGCCAGCCATAAGAATAGAAGTGCGTTTTAAATTATTAATTGCACTTTTAAGTTCCTTTGAAGCAGTTTTTGGAATCTTGTATTTTGTGATAGACTTTAAAGGAGTTGGCATTATATCTACAAAATCAAAAAAACTTGTAGCAATTCCCCAAGGATCATCAATCTGTGATAAACCTTCATCCAAACGGCGCATGTTAATCTCGTCAATAATAATGCGACGATCACCAACTAAACCATTAATTTCCTCAAGAACGCTAGATTTTGCCTCAACGCTTAAAGGCGAAGAGTCATCTTTTAGCATTCTAAGATTCCCCTCAATTCTTTGATTTAAACTTATAGATGTATTTCTTAGAGCTTCTGTAGAAGATTTTTCATTAAGTCCAACAGACTTTAGTAAATTTACTCGCTCATTAGATTTTTTGGCAGTTTCTTTTAGGCGAGCCTCATCTGCAATAAATCGTTCCATTTCTGTAATCGTTTGGGAGTGCTGATTAAATCTGCGATGAGAGCTATCAAATAAATTTTGCACTGCTTTTTTGCCAGTATAACCTCCAGCAACAAATGCTGTACCTAAAGCGGTTGTAGTAGCAATATTAAACGCGCCCTCTCTAGGATCATAATCAGGAAGCACAGAAGCCCTAAGAACCTCTTCGCTAGTAGAAATAACACCACCCGTTACAGCAGCATTTCCAACGCTAGAAAGCATGTTGGCGCCTTTAAGCAGCCTAAAATATGGAATGTTTGCAGCATTAAGGGGCGCAGCAAGAAACATTTGCCCTAACGTTGCTTGCTCAAACACCTTTCTATCAGCTTGTGACTTAGCCCATAGCTCTTGCTTAGCAAGCCACTCTCGTTTTGTATTTGTAAGATTTAATTCTGTTTGTATTGGCGCGTAAAAAGCACTCGCTTGTCGGTCAAAGTCTTGACGCTTGGCTCCATGAGCATAATGAAAATGCGCCATAAGAGGGTCTTTCCAACGAGAAATGTCAGCATACGCAACCTCAGTCGTTGTAGTGGGGTAATCAAAAGTTGGGTCAGTTAACGGTCTAGGATTGTACTCAGCCATTATTCACCTTTTCTTTTGAAATATTCTTCACGCACCTTTTTTGGTATTTGCAAGTTTCTAACCTTCATCGTTTCAATTAAGAAATCTAATTGATTTTTACTTATTAAATTTGTGTCTTGCATTATTCGTGCACTAAATGAACGAAAATCTGTTTCACTCATTTCAGAAATTCTTTTTTCAAATCCTGTTGATGGTTCATCTGGGTTTTTAATTTTAAATGTTCGAATTTTTTGACCACCTACAACTTTATCTCTTAATGGTGTTTCAGATTTTTCTTCAACCGTTGCAATTGTAATTGGAATGTCTGGTTTTGCTCTTCCAATTGCTTGTGCAATTTCTGGTGTGTCATCATTAAATAACGTATTTGGTATTATTTCTACGCCACCGTTAATTAACAAACGACCAAGCTGGTATTCTCTAACACCAAGCGCAGTATTGGGCGTATCAACAACAACAACTCTTGATCTGTCGCCTCGAAGTTGCGTTCTTTCTGTTGTTATATCTGCTCCAGCAAATTCAGTAATTATTGCTGGTATAAGTGATTTTGCCTCTTTTCTAAAATCAGAAACAGTGGCGCTTGCATTTACATCAAAAAACAGTGGGTCTTCATCTGTAGATAGACGTTCTACCATTTTAGCAACGCCTTTATAAAATTGCTTACCTTCATTAGCAAAAGCCAAAGAAGGGCTATACAACATAACCTCGCTACCAGTAAATACACTGTAAGTATTTGGATTAGCAGCAAAACGCTTTTCATAACTTTGTTTAATAAACTCTTTTAAAACTGATTTACTAAATACAGAAGAGGCAGCTTCAACAAGCGGAACAAACTCAGAATAAAGTTGAGATGGCACTCCAAGATCATTTAAATATTCTAATGGAGAATTACTTCCTGTTTTTTGCTCAAACATTTCTTTTGTTACTGGTTGTTTAAACATTTCCAATGTTTCAGTAACCATTTGTTGCCTAAATCTTGGATCAGTCGCAACATAGTTATAATATAAAACCTCTAAGTTGCTTGCATTTTCAGAACCTAATGCAGATAATGCTCCATAACTTAATTTTATTTCATCACCTACTGGAGTAAACAAAAACTCTCTTGCATTAATCATTAGAGCTTCAACTTCAGCAAATGATGCTGTTCCTGTTAAAACTTTGTTAACATTATTTTTCCACTCAAAAGGCATAGCATTCGGATTGTTTTTAATAATGTTAAGCATCTGAAACTGTTCAGTGCTTAGTGTATCTTGAGGAAGGAGAAACAAATTACTTGGAATTTCTTGTTTAACTTGAGAGGTTATTACATTAGATATTTGACGTTGAGTTGATTCTTCTTGTGGATCAAGAACATCATTTCCAGAAAGATAATTTTGTTTAAATCTAAATTTTTCGTCTTCTTCTTGTTTTAATTTTAATGATGCTTGCAAGCTGTCTCTAAATGAACCAACGCTTGACGCAATTGAATCTGCATCAGCTTGAACAGATACTGTGCCAACTTTAAAGGTTTTTCCCACTAAACTATCTAACAAGTTAGATAACTCAGGACTACTTTGCTCTAAACTTTTTTTAGAACCTCTTAACCATGATTCTATATCATCTAAAATCATTAGTTGTTGATTTGGTTCAACAGAATCCATTGGAAACTGCGATAAAAATGTATCGGTTACGGATTTTGAGGCATCGGTATTAAGAATTTCTTGAACATTATCTACTACTACCGATTGATCTTGGCCTAGTCTTTTACCCTCAGAAACAACTCTGCTTACTTTTGTTTTAATAGGAAGGTTATCTGTTTTAGTTTGTTGAACAGTTGTTTTAAATTCTTTTGTATTAAAGTCATCTCTTTTTTTATTTACAACATTTTGTAGCTCTCTAAGTTTTGGCTGAAGTTCGTTTGGCTTTGCGTCTTTATTTATGTTTTCAAAATTAGAAACTATGTTTGTTAATTGATCTGAGCTTGTTGCTTGCTGAATAGTTTCAAAAGCACTAGTAAAAGATTCTTGCAACTGTTTGGTTTTTAAAACGTCTTTTTGACTTATATCAAGTTTTTTACCTTCAATAAAACCTTCTAATATTTTCCCAAACTGGGTTTTATTTTGATTAACAGAAGTAAGTATAACATCTATTTGATATTCTGGAGTGTTATTCTCAAGAAGAAACTGAGCTAGGTTAAAATTTGTTCCATTTTCTATATCAACTTTAATTCTGCTTAATCTTTCTTTTGCTGGTTCGCTAGAAGTATTTATACCGTTTAAAGTTTTAGACAACAAACCAGCCGCAAGAGCGCTTCTGGCTTTTAAAATTTCTTCTTTTGTTTTCTTTAGCTTTTCATCATCTTCTGGATAAAATTGTAAATCACTCAAGTAGCCATTTAAACTTGAAATAGCGCCTTCAATAAGTTGCTGATCACCAGAAAAACCTATATTTTTATAAGTTCCAATTCCATTTAAATCTTCTAATAGAACCAATGCCTCTTGCGTAACTCTTCTATTACGATTTTTTTCTGCTTCTGCTGCTTCTTCAGATAACTCAATACTGCGCTTAAGCTCAGCTTTTTCTGTTTTTGCGGCTTGTTCGCGATCAGCCGCAATAGCAGTCCCAAGGGCAGCGCCTGACCTAAAAGTAGCCTCATTCTCATTTCCAAACTTAATATAGTCCAGCATATTGTCAGGCGTTGTAATAGCCTCAATGGATTCAATCAAATCTTTAGAATCTTGGCTAAGAGTATTGTAAACCTCTGTGTTGTTAGGATTTAAAAAATAAAGTTGCAATTTTAACGCATCTAAAGCAACATTTGAGTTCTGCATACCCGCTTGCAAACGACCTTGTGCAAAAGCTCCCAAGAAATCTTGATTAAACTTTTTACGCTCTGCATCAGAAGAAACACCTAAATTAGCATAAGTAACTTCCTTTCCATCAATCTCTTCGTTTAAAATCATAGCACCAACAATCCCCTGAGCAGTAACATTGGGATTGTCCATAAATGCGCTTTTTGTTTTAGCACCTAAATTAAAAGCTCTTTCTAAAGCCTTTAGGCGAAGTCTTTCTTTTGATTGTTTTGCCTCAGCTTGCAGTCTAGCAATCTGAGCGACCTTTAATTTAGTTCTTCCTTGCTCCAAATAATGTTCGCCATACTTGCGAATAACACCTTTATAAAACCCAGAAGAATCCTCACCCAAACCAGCAGCATATTCTGAAAATGCTTGTTCAAATAATTTAGGAGCATTCCGTGATCCGCTTACACGCTGCATTAATATGTCAGCATATGAAGCCATATCATCATTAATAGATGTTTCAAATTCAGATAAAAGATGATCCCTAAACGCACTAGCCTCAATACGACCCATACCTTCAATCAAAGCCATACCAATAGGCTGCTTGGTTTCTTCATCAAGTGTAGTAATTTGCTCTTGAGTTAATTCAGAAACTTTTCTTGCACCACGCTCTTTAGCTGTTTCAACAGCTTGAGCGTAATATCTATCTCGAAGAGCATCAGCCCCACTAATAATAGCCTGAGCAAGTGGCTGAGAAGATTCAGAAGTTCTTGCTACACCAATTGGCTGTATGCCAAATTCTCTTTTTTGCCTTACAACACCAGCCATTATTAAGTATCCTTGTAGTCAGCGTAAGCCTGTAAACCACTTGACCCTGCTGCTAAAACACCTGCTAAAAGAGTTGTTCTAGCTCTTGTTTTTTCTGATTGTATTTCTTGTGTGTATTTTAACTGATTCATAAACGTCATAAGATTTATATTACTTACATCGTCACCTGTTTTTTCTTTCTGTCCTTTATAAAAAGCCTCTTGTGATGTAGTTAATTCATCACTTCCACTTAAAAATATTGTATCGTTTATTGCCTTTGCTTCTTTAAACGCTTCATTTCTTAATCTAGCAGACTGAATGCCTTGAGCTTTTGCTAAAATTTTTTCAGTCCCTAAATTAAATGCTTTAAGTTCTGCATATTGTGATTGACCAATAGCACCAAAAAGTTGACCTGCTGCTTTTAAGCCGCCAGCAATTGCCAGCATTGTTGTTGCTTCCATTAAACTATTAACTCCGTAACTATTCCATTTACTTGCATAGTAAGCGGATCATCTTGTTCAATCGTAACTTGCGGATCACGACTATACCCCAAAGAACGAAACTCCTTCTTACCAGTAAAGCCAGCAGCCATTGAAGGTTTTTTGCTATTTACCTTGACTGAGTTTGCATTCTTTAAGTCTAAAACAATATTGGTAATACCTCTTGAAGTTCCAGTTGCAGGGCCATTCCCCATAGAAGCATCAACCGCATTTGTAATTATCTTTGCTGTGTACTTCTTACCCACATAAGCATGAGTGTAATTCTCAGCAGAGTATGCAGAAAGATCAACCTGATTGCTTCCATTTACAGTAAATGCACCAAGAGAATACTGAGTAGAATCCTTGATTGCTATTACATCAACAGAATCCCCAGAAGAATATACCGCACTTACATCAACAAGATTGCTTGATATTGCGCCATACAGCCAGAAGTCTAAGCCAACTTCAGTATCAAACTCACAGAGTTGCAAGTTTCCATCTGAGTCATACACATTAACAAATATACGATCTTCAATGGCACAAACAGAACCAAAAGTTCCAGACGTTGTTACTCTAGTCCAAGCTGCTCTACGCTCTGCCCTATTCGAAGTAAACAAAACCATTTCACCATTGCTCATGGTAAATGCAGCATAAGAATCTGGCAGACCAAAGCCACTATGCGCAACAGCAGCATACTTTGGCGTATCAATTAAATGAGAAGCAATCGTAGAAATAGCAACAGAGCTATAAGCATCTTCTGCATCAGTATAAAGATACTCGCGTATAATTCTACCATTTAACTCACAAAATATTGTAGCTCCATCAACCTCAACTGGCTTTACAAACTCAACACCAAATGGTGTTTGCTTTCTAATCTGAGCATTTGTTGGTGTAATGGCTTGGTTAAGGTATGTTGGCACATATAACTCGCTTGATGCAGTAAAAACCTGCAAGTCACGATTGGAAGTCAAGTAGCGTATTTCATTTACATCGCCCGTTGCTGCAATAAGATTGATTGAATCAGCATCAGCAGCCTCACCAACATCAAAGTTAAAGTATTCTCCAATCTTACTAAACCAAAGTGCATCAGGTTCAGCTATTGTACCGCCGTAAACAAGCCTGTTCTCATGGAAGGTAACAGCAGCAGGGTATCCTCTTTTTGCTGAGAATGATTGCTCGTCCCAATCTGCCGTAGGTGAATGGCTTGAAATCGTTACATAACCCCCACCATCTTCAGCAGAAGATGCAGAACCACCCGCAGTAAATGTAAATGTATTCTCATCAATAATACCACTTACAGTTCGAGCGCCATTTAAATTGCCAGTATTAATACCACCAACAGCAGAGGCATTTGATATAGTAATAGACTCACCACCAGCAAAGCCATGAGCCAACATAGTAACTTCTACATTAGCTGTACTACCATCAGTGCGAAGTGGATTCAAAACAGATAAGCGCGTTGATAGTTCATCAACAACATCGCCAGTTGCTTGAGTAGCAGATTGAACACTGGTTATTTCAATTTCATTTCCACTGTATCTTACAATTACACCAACGTGCAAAGAATCCAGATAATTACCAGCAGTTTGCGTTCCTGTCGTATCCCAATAATCAGCGCTTGTAGTTAAAGTAATTCCAGTGCCAGTTGTTGCGCTAGGGTCAAGTGTTACCCCTTGGCTTTGAAACTTAGAGTAAGGCTGAAAAGTAACGCTGCTATCTAGTCGCTGATCAAAAGTGTAAGTGCTTATTTCAAATGTAGTTAGACTGGTTCTTGTTAGCAATCTAGGCGCGAACAATGGATGGCATATCCACATGACATCGCCACGTTGCGCGACTGTATATTGTTTTAAATAAGTCCTATCAAATGGCAAGGCGGCTGCGCTAGTATCGGCTGTAATAGTTGCAACAAGACTTACTGTCCCATCTGTTAAAAGCCTAAAACATCTAATCTTAGCATCTTCAATGGAAATAACATACTCTTCATTCTGATCAAAAATAAAAGGAAATAAATGAGATTGTTCTAAATAACTAGAGAGTGAATATTGAAAGATTTTATTTTTGCTGGAATCTGCAACATACATATAAGAATTATCAGGCTTAAAAAAAACACCTTCTGGAGAAGTGCTTTCTGCAACCACTGAAATAAACGTATTGTCATAAGATGCGGTAGAAATATCCCAAGCAGTTGAAAGTGAGTAAAAATAAATAGCGTCAGAAGAATTTCCAGCAATATACATTTTTGTTCCGCTATTATTAAAATACAATCCCCAAGGGAGTATGTCTTGAGAAGACACAGAAAAACTTTGAGAACCTGTTATGCTAGAAAGTGAAAATGCAGTAGATAAAGAGTATTCTGTTACTGTGTCAGAAGTATCTGAAGTAACAAATAACTTAGTGCCATCAGGTTTAAAAAATAAACCAGTTGGGCTTGAAACACCTGACTTTGTAGCTACATAACTTGCAGTGGTAATATCCCATTCAGTAGACAAATCATACTCATAAATTGAATCATTCTGAGCGCCACAAATAAACATTTTAGTTCCATCAGATTTAAAAAATACATCTGTTGGTATATTGTCTTGAGTAGAAACTGAGACAAATGAGTTAAAAGATGCTGTCGAAATATCCCAAGCAGTTGTTAAATCATACCTGTCTATGCGAGTTGCTCGGGGTATATAAACTCGTAGCCCATCAGGTTTAAAAAACATATCAAAAGGGGCGGTAACTGAAAGCTCTGCTTCAGAAGCATAAGCAAAATTTAATCCATAATCATAGATATGTTTTAGACCTTGCCTTTTCTTCAAAGAACCTTCAGCCGTAACTAGCATATTTTCTACACGCTGTGCAGATGCAGGATACACCGCAGTATCAGTCCTCATTACTAATGAATCACTGACTTCTCCAAACTGAAAGCTGTTCTGAGCAACTCTAACTTTTTGCATCAACTGCGCCTTTCAGCAATAAACCTCGATGTTACCAGCTTACGTGTTGTTTGCTGTTGTGAATCAATATTCCTAGCTTTCATAAATAACTGCGCTGCTTTGCCTTCCATTAAACCAGCAAGCTGTGCATCCCTAGCTATCGAAATTGCAAATGATGCAGCAAGAGAAAACTCAATAGCCGTTGTAAAATAAGAAGGCCAATCAGATTCAGACGCCCTTTCAACATAATCTAAAACCACGGTGTCTGTTGCGGTTGCATCGCAAAATATTTTGTTGCCGTAAATATCATACTTAATTGCAACATCATTAATAGTTGCACCTATTACTGTAATACAAGATGAGGGTATATGGTAAGCAGCGTCAAACTTACTTTTAGGGGCTGTTGTTAATCTTGTAAGATTGAATTGTGTAGTTGCAAAACGCCAGCGAAAAGACGCAAATGAAGTGCGAACTATATCTTCATACAAAGCATTTGCAACATTTGCTTCTACTGTATTTGCTGTAAAATCAGTAATGGCGTCTGCGCCAATAAGATATAAAGCGTTGGTTGCAACTTCTAATGCGGAATCAGCTACTCTTGGCATGGCAGTATGGGGGCCGAAGCCCCCATTCCCTTATTAGTCGCCGTCAGTTTCAGCAATGGCAGTGCCATCTGAAACATCGACTACAGTGCCAGTGTTCGACAGAACATTAACAAAGTTTGTTGTTGGAGTGCTTGTATCACAAACAATGATTACATCACGAACAGCAAGCATGTTTGCTGCATCGTTAAAATAACCGCTTGTGTTTACAGTTCCAATAGCATCGGTAGAGCTATAAAGCCAAAGATCACCATTAGATGCACCACCAAGGCGAGTAAGATTTGCTGCGCTATAAGCCATTTTCTAACTCCTTAGTTGTTGTCTAGGACTTCATAGACGCCATTGGCATCAATGATTATGGCACCCATTGACATCATAGATGTTGCAAGGTGTGAGACTTTTTCTGCGATGTAATTAACTTCTGTCTGAACATCAGCATTAATACCAAGCCCAACAGCAGTTGTGTGGTATGCAAAGTTCTTACCACCAGCAACAGCAGACGTTGAGAAAATCTTGAAGCCCAAGAACTCTTTCATTGTCATGCCGCCAGCATATGGCAGATTTTGCGGTCCAACGAAGTCAGAAGATGCAAACTCAGTAATTCCATACAGGTCAGCAAAACCAGCAGGAGACATAGCAAGATAGCGCTGTCCGTCTTCTGGAATGTCTGCATTGCCAAATGTTTCAAACAGTGACAACAAGTCTGCTTTTTCTAGCGCAGAACCAGTATCGTGAATTGCTGATGAAGTCGTCGCATCCATAGCTGTTATAATCAATTCATCAGTCTTACGACCAAGAGCAGCAGC
>Ga0070746_10001888_pt1 | contig 12440 bp, 16 predicted proteins | sample VirMetDEL_Mar_21_FD_77016 | JGI IMG/M metagenome (GOLD analysis project Ga0070746, IMG submission 77016) | Aqueous microbial communities from the Delaware River and Bay under freshwater to marine salinity gradient to study organic matter... | ecosystem: Environmental > Aquatic > Marine >... | reverse complement strand
CCCCTTTTTATTTGCAGGTTTTAATGAGCAACAACAAAAAGAAAATCTTGAAAAACAAATATTTCAAGATGGCTTACAATGAAATGAATAAATCCGTTCACCCGACTAGGTTTGGTGCTGTGTTGGTCCTAAAGAATGGAAAGGTTTATAGCAGTCATAATAAAGATTCAAAAACTCACCCATACCTAAAAAAACATTATCCCTTTTACGCTGTTTCAATGCACGCTGAATTGTCCGTCTTATTGAGTGTCAACGCTTATCGTTTCGGTGACGATACAAAGAATAGCACCATGTATGTTTATAGAGAGGACAAGCACAACATAATAAAACCAGCCCGTCCCTGTCCCTATTGTATGGAAATTATAAGAGATGCTGGTGTTAAGAAGCTCGTTTATACCTATTGGGACGGATATCGGGTAGAATATGTCTAACTTATTGCAGCACAACGACTTATTTACCTACGGGAGCTATTCCTAAGTTGTTGTGCTGCAACACTTTACAACGGCACAAAATGACCAACACCCCAAAATCATACCCTACCTAAGTTGTTGTTTTTACTACACTTTTATTTTCTTGTTGATTATCTCTGATTTTATTCGTATATTATATATAGAAAGTTAAGGAGATAACCAAAATGATTACGATACTGACTTTAGCCCTTCTCAACACAGTAATAGCACTTACCGTTATTATTGCTATTGATAAGAAAAAAACCGTCGAAAACGACGATTTTACTTCTGAAATTGGTGTCCTAATCACTGACTATTCAATGGATTATGAGTAGGAAAATATTTCCTATAAAAATAGTCAAATGGGAAAAGATTTCCCTTGACTTTCAGTAGAAATCTTCGTATATTATATATAGAAATTAAAAAGACAATCAACCAGTTTCATAGAAAGGAAACAAAATGTCTTTAGAAATCGTAAAAGTTGGTAGTGGTTTTGCAGTTGAGTATTTTCAAGTCAAGGGTAATCTTGACAGTTATTCTGACGATACAATACTATCGCAAGTTGCTGAAAGTGCTTCTTATGGTCGTGTGTTTCGTAAACGTCGTAACGAAGCAGAAGTAGAAATTTATAACTACGAAGGATAATAAAATGACTAATATCACAATTCGCTCAAACAACAAAAACTCCATCACCGTAGCAGCGGTGTCCCTATTCTCCGGTAAGACCAACGAAATGGAATTGCCGATGAATGAACACGCTTTTCGTGCGGCTTGGATGCACTGGAAAGGTACTGACTGTTACGTCCAAGATGCCTTTCCATCATTCAACGAGGATGAGCGCGAATTTCTCATTTCCGGTATGACACCAGAAGAATGGGACACTTGCTTTCCCGATGAAGCAGAGTAACGGTTTTTGCACTGTTACTGCTTCAAAAAAGTATTTGACTTAATTACGATTATTGGTTATATTAATGTATATGAATTTTATAGGAACGGTGTCAAGGTCGTCGCTTGTAAACGGGACCGTGACGGTTGGCTCAACTCACCAACCTTTAGCCAGTAGAGTTGTCAGAGTTTCCAAGGCCCTTTCCACCTTGATGTACTCGCTCTACATTTCCTCAATTTTATTGGCCAATTAGAGAAAGATATTTACAGTGAAATCAACTAACCACAACAAGAAAGAGAAAATCAATATGAAAATGGTTATCACAAAACAAGATGAAGCCGAAAGACGATCTGGTATTATTGGTGTCGTTGGCACTTGTTTAGTTTTTATCATTCACTTTACACTATTATACTTTGGATGGTAGGAGACATACCTTGAAAAAACTACTTCAAAAAAATATTGGTTTTGAGTTTGAGATAGCAACAAATCTTACGAAGCGTAAACTTCAAACTGAATTCAACAAAGCGACAGGATGGAAATGTAAGGTAGAGAGAGACCCTTCTATTGACGCTGGCTCACTTGACAATGGATGGGAGATACAAACCCCTCCCACACCTGCAGCACAAGCGATAAGGAAACTAAAAAGAGCGTGTAAGTTTTTTCAAGACAACGAAGTAAAAACGAATTATACCACCGGCCTACACATAAACATATCGTTTAAGTCACAAGGTTACAATTTTGATATTGACGGCGCTAAGTTACAAGTGCTTGTTGATGATATAAAATGGCTACAAAAATTCGACAGAATGGAGAATGAATACTGTGAATCGCCAAAGTTTTACATTACTAAACTCAAGAATGAGCTTGACGAATGGTCAAAGGACAAACGAAGAAAGAAGGCAAATAGACCAACAGCAGAGTCGATGGTCGAAGCAATCAAGCAATCGGTTGTTGATGGGGATACAGATTTGCACGAGAAATACTGCTCGGTAAACCTAACTCATCTTGACGACAAATCACCTTACATTGAGTTCCGTGCTGTTGGTGGACCAAGTTATCATTGGAGACATAAAGATATAGAAAAAGCAATATACGATTTTAGTAAAGCTATGGACCAATCCATAGGCACAAAGTATGACTACCTTATGAAAAGGTATGTAAGTAGAATGTGCCAATTTGAAAAAGAACAAACAAACAGTTTTATACCTCACTAAAGGATATATCACAAATGCCATTAACTTCTGACTATTCTAAGATAATAGAGTATAGCGAAAAGCAGATATACTTGTTTACCTCTAAAGGTATTGAGTTTCGTTACTTTCGATACAATCCGGTTGACTCTTATCCCGACTATATTTATGTGCCACATACTGACAAATATCACGTTGGACACGTAGACTTAGAAACAATGACAGTTACATATCGTAATGAAATAAACGACACTGTAGCAATCATAGATGATGACTCGCATACCGAATACAATCCCGTTTGATATTTATAATGTAGCACTTTTTATAAGGAGAAATACAAATGCAATTTGAAATCAATGGTAGGATTACTAAAAAACAACGGGAGAATATCGCAAGAGAGTTATGGATGTGTAATCAGATAGTCGATCATTTGATGGGACTTATCGTAGCAAAATCGAACGAAGAACTCGCAGCTAAAATTTATAACAACATACTAGCTAAGATTGGTTTAGAAGAAGAAAAAAACAATGAAACTTTTATTTTAGACCTTTCAGACTTTGAAAATGTTATGCACGAGGACCCTATAAACATAGCCATCACTGTCCTTGAAGAAACCGTTGAGGATTCCGGCATTGACATAAAGGCAAAGAAGATGTTTAAAGATGCACTCAAAGAATATAATGGTGACCCCATTAAAGCGTTTGAGAAATCAGCACTTGCTATTGAGCGTATCATAAAAGAAGATGAAGAAAAAAGAAAGGTAATCAGCGGTAATAAAGAAAAAGTAAATACAGACATTAACGAAGCAGAAGAAAATAGTATTTTCAATCCGAAGAAGTTATATGATATTACGGACCTATTACTGGAGTTAGATCCCGATGGTAAAGAGTTTTAAGATTATTGGAGTAGCCTTGTTTGTTATTCCCATTGCCCTATGGATAATGATTGGCAAGGCTACTACTCTTAATAAAAATGATTTAGAAGAATACATTTCACAATCACAATAAAGGTTATAAGAAAATGAATAAGGTTATATCAAGAAAGCAGTTATTGAAGGGCACTCGTAAAGAGATGCCCAAACCCACCCAAGTAATCGACAAGAAGAAGTATAGTCGCCTTCAAAAACATAAGAAGGCTCAATCATGGCTGAATGGATGCTATGAAGATTATGAGCCTTCACCTTATGATGGAACGTATAACGAAGATTAGCAACCTTCCATCGGTGTTATAAAAAAAGTAAAACTACTATGAAAAAATTTGTTGTATATGAGACCATTAAAATAGAATATCCAGAACATAACTATATAGGTAAATCTTCTGCAGATAAAGTATCTTGTAGTGGTTACTTAGGTAGTGGTAAACATTTTAAAAATGCTATTAGTAAGTATGGTAAGAATGCCTTTGAAATAAGAATACTTGGTGAGTATAATACAGAGGAAGAAGCCTATGAAGCAGAAGAAAAATTTATAGAAGAGATGAATCCATATTACAATATAGCTGCTGGTGGTAAGGGTGTCGGTAGTGGTAACAAGAATCCTATGTATGGAAAGAAAAGGCCGGATCTGTCTGAACTAAACAGGCAAAGAACCGGTGAAAAGAGTCCTATGTATGGAAGAAGTGGTGATAAGAATCCTATGTATGGAAAACCAAATCCAATCGTTGCTGAAATGAATAGGAAAAGAACTGGCAAAAATAATCCTAGGTATGGAAAACAAGTTTCGGCTTATACTTTAGAAGAAGTAAAAGAGGCAATACTTAAAACCGGCTCATATTTACAGGCTTCTAAGTTGTTAAACATCACCGATGGGGCAGTTCATAGAAGAATAAAAAAAGCAGGATTGCGAGCTATATTTGATGGTCACCCATTCTCAAAAAAATCAAAGATTATAGGGTTTGAAGAGGTTGGTATAAAGGTGTGATTTTTGTTTGGGAAATTTTGGTTATATTTATATTGATTCGGATAATACCCCTTGATTCACCGTATAGAGGGTGATTGATTGGGGGGATGAAAAATCAGGCATTTTCGCTCAATAAAAATAATTTTTTCCCACGTGCGCAAGGAGTTCGTATGCCAAAGACTATTAGAGATGACAATAGTGAGAGACAACGTAAGTTAAGAGTAAAGTTTGAAGGTGTAATAGAAGATTCTATGTGGCCTTTTTTATCATGTATCATAATGGAGTATAATAATCTATCCGTACTTAGACAACATGAAATGGGTCGTAGGTATAGTAAAATGTATTCTTGCTTTGCTGAAGAAGGTAGAAAGACATTTACTTATAACCATGATAGATTGATGAAGCAAGCAGTTATGTCGGCTCTTAGTAGACATTATAATGATTTATATGACAAGAGTCTACAAACATATATAGAAAGTTATATGAGAAGTAAATCTGCTAAGAGTGAGTAACCACAATATGTTGTGGTATGGACCCCCTAAAAAATTGAAATCCCCGAGCATTTTTGAAACCATACCCCAATAGGTTGTGGTGGGTATCACTATCACCAACCTCTCTAAGTTGTTGTGGCACAACAAGATATTACCTACGGGATACATTCACAACCCCTTCTGCCACAACAACTTACAGCGGCACTTTATACCCCCTTTTCCCAAATATGACCTATCATAAGTCCAATAAAAACAATACCTTGAAAATAAGGGTTGTGCAATAGTCAATTTCTTCGTATATTATATATAGAAAGTTTAGAGATATTGACACTTAACAAGGACTAATGAGAATGAAAACCACTTACCTATCAATCAATCAAAATGGACTTCTTGAGGTTTCTGATTATGAAAACATGGATTCTCCTGTGTTGACGTTGGATATTATGAATGAGTACGACAAATGCCTTGGCAAATGGTATGAAATCAAGTCTGACTATATCGGATCCAGATATGCTGTTTCGTCTTCTATCGACTTCTGTGAAGAATTTGGTGTTGATGATGCTATTCTCAACTCCTTTATAAACAGTATGTTACGATAAATCGTCTTGGCTTCGAAAAAAAAGCCTTGACAAGACTTGAGTTATTTCGTATATTATATATAGAGATTAGAGAGACACCTAATAAAGGATAAAAAATGGAAATCATCGGTTATAAATACGTAGACATCATGGACTTAGCAGATGAGGAAACCTTGGCTCACTTGGGTATGCTTCAGTTAGAGTTCGACTTCGTAGAAGACGTAGAAATAGAAGCCACAGACATAGACTTTCAATAGGATAATAGAATAATGGAAAAAGTAAGAAATATCAAGACCCTCTTAGCCAAGCTGATGGCAACTGAAAATATCTCTGTCAGGCATCAAGCAGTCCAGACTGCATCTTTCGATGTTTTAAATCGTGTCCTAACTCTTCCCGTCTATAATGACGACCTTACCAATGATGAGCTTGACCTATTCGTTGGTCATGAGGTTGGCCATGCTTTGTTTACTCCTTCAACTGACCTTGATACTATTATCAATGGTCGTAAGTATTTCAAAGACTTTCTAAACATAGTTGAAGACGCTCGTATAGAAAAACTTATACAGCGTAGGTTTCCTGGCCTTCGTAAAAATTTCGTTGGTGGTTACAATGGTTTGGTTGAGCGTGGTTTCTTTGGTAAAGATAAAGATATCAATAATTACAATTTCATTGACCGCATTAACATCTATTTCAAAACTCGCAATGAGAGTATAGAGTTTTCTGATGAAGAACAAGTTTTTGTTGACGCTATCAAAAATTTAGAAGATTGGGATAGCACGCTCGACCTTACTGAAAAATTGTTTGAGTACTGTGGCAAAAAAGGTCAAGAAGAAAAAGAAACCTTAGAAGAAATGAAGCCGCAAAGTGCATCTGACAATGGTCAAGATAACCAAGATGCAGACGGCGAAGAATCGCCAAGTGAATCTTCTGATGGTAGTGAAGAAGAAAATAATAAAGATCAGCAATCTGCTGATGATGGTGAAGAAACCGAACAAGATGGTGAAGACCAGCCTGTTGCTGATGTTGACGATGATGGCATCGACGATAGCGAAGGTGCTGATAACCAAGGTGGCCTTGAAAATAATGAAGAATTAGAATCTCAAACTTCTATACAATTTGAGAAGGGCATGCAAGAAATTGTCAATAACAATGTGGCCGAGGTATTTGAGGCCCCTTTATACAAGGTACAAAAACAGATCACTCCTATTGAAAAAATTTGGGAGTTGGTCAACGAAAGTATTCATATGGATCACATGGGGTATCATCAAATTTTCAAGAATGCTTTCAAGGTCGATAGTTTACACGATATTGAAAACAAACTTGGTGACCTACATGGTGAGTTTGTTCGCTCACAGAAATCAGTAATAAACTATATGGTCAAAGAGTTTGAAATGAAGAAGAAGGCTGATGAGTATAAGAGGACCCGTGAAGCCAAGACGGGCACTCTCAATATGTCCAAGCTTTATAATTACAAATACTCAGAAGACTTGTTTCTCAAAAACAATATAACCAAAGATGGTAAGTCGCATGGTATGGTTATGTTGGTTGATTGGTCTGGTAGTATGTATGGCCAAATGATGGAAACGTTGCAACAGATACAAATCCTTATCACCTTCTGTCAGAAAGTTAATATACCTTTTGATGTATATGCCTTTACCGACTCGATGTATGATAGAGCTAACTCATCAGCCTATAGTGAAAAAGTATATGAAGAAAACCAGTGGGACTTAGGCCACGGTTTCTCACTGATGCACTTGGCATCTTCAACATTCAATCGCACACAGAAAGATATTAGCAACAAGGCACTCTCTTTCTTCAAGGAAGTTTTCAACAACGATGGTAATCATAGTGGTTATATACTAATGAGCAAAATTCACAAATCAATTCAATTAGGTCAGACACCTATCGCTTCTTCTCTTCTATCTATGTTTCCTATACTTCAGGATTTCCAGAGTCGCACTCATGTTGATATACTCAACCTTGTATGTCTTACTGATGGTGAAGGCCAATGCCGTGTCAATTTTGACCAAGGCAACCAGCGCGGTACCTTGAGTTGGGGGTATAGCTCAAAGGGCCACTTTATTCTCAAAGGCAACAAAGCCGACTATACTTTGAAATCGTATAATGATGATGATGATGACACTCCAAGACACATGCGTCGGCCCAATGGTGGTTATGCCATTCATGATGTAAACAAAGTAGAAACCAATTTATACGATATTCTGCGTCAAGAGTTTGATAACCTTCGTATTACTGGTTTCTATCTTGCACCAGGTGGTAGAAACGCTATGGTAGGTATTTACAATGAATATGTTGTGAGTAGTGACCATTGTATCTTTGCCGCCTCAGACGAGCTGAAGAAAATAAACAAGACCTATAATCAGAAGAAGTTTATCAAACCTAATGTTGACACTTTTCAGTATGACAACCTTTTCATAGTCAAAGGGTCTTCACTTCAAATAGACGATGAATGGGAAGTCGATGAGCAGACTGTAAAATCCACCGCAAAACTTCGCAAGTCTTTCTCTAAGATGATGACTAACAAGGTTACTGACCGAGTTTTGGCATCTAACTTCATAGAGGTTATAGCATAAGGGTATACCAAGTCCTACCAAGTGATACCAAGTATGCACTATCATCGGTCGTATAGAAAAAAAATGAAAAAAAGTTTAAAAAAAATGAAAAAAAGTTGGTTTGAGACCCTAAAAAGCAATCTACTACGGGGTATATTCGTAAGTTGTTGCAGGACAATAAGTTACAGCGGCGTTTTTGAGGCACTTTTTGTCAGACCCGCCCTCGTAAGTTATTGCAGCACAACAACTTATTTTTCTACTTGTGGGATCTCCATTTTAGCCGTATATTATATATAGAAAGTTTAGAGAGATACAGAAACCACTTCCAAAAAAGGAAAAACACATGAATACTCAGACCTTCTCAATCAATACCAATCAGAACGAAGTTGTCCGCAATGGTAACTTCTCCATTATCAATGGTAAGGTTGTCCTTACTACTACTGTTTCAGTTTGGAATTCTCGCACTTCCCAGAGTAAGGGTTTGTCGAACAGTCAAATTGAGTTTGACTTGAATTCTAATTATGATGCATCAGTTGACTACTTTGAAGAAATCATTTCGACTTATTACAATTGGGATCGTTTGACCTTCGATGAAAACATCTTCGATGGTGATGTGATTGACGATCAAATAGTTGATTCCTTCATCACCTTCACTACTGGTCTCAATGAATTGAATCGTCAAACCGACTTGGCATAAGCCGAGTCGCCAGTAATAAAAATAAAACAAAAATAATCTTACCTATAATAAAGGAAAAAAATATAATGACTAGCAAGCAAATCAACTTCATCAACTTCGCCATTCAGTATGCTAACGATAATAATAATATCGACTTGGAAAAAGTTGACAAGTATCAACTGCAAGAAATTGCTGATGCATGTGATATGAAATTTCCTCACTTCATCACACGTGTTTCTGATTATCGTGTGGATCGTGGTATCTTTCGTATACCTGTTGAGATGTTGACTAACGTTCCTGCTAAACCTGCTAAGAAGGCCGCTGCTCCTAAGAAGAAGGCAGTATCCAAACCTGTTGCTCCAGTAGAAGACAACAAGGTTGAATTGAAGCGTGGTACTGAAGGTGAGAATAAGGTACCTGCTGTATCTTCTACTTACATTCCTTTTGGTAACTTCAAAGATGTAAACTCTGTTGTCAAGAGTGGTCAGTTTTTCCCTACCTTTATTACTGGTCTCTCTGGTAATGGTAAGACTGAAATGGTTGAGCAAGTATGTGCTAAGACCAAGCGTGAAATGTTTCGCGTGAATATTACTGTTGAAACTGATGAAGACGATTTGATTGGTGGTTTTCGTCTTATCGATGGTGAGACCGTTTGGTTTGATGGTCCCGTTATAGAGGCCATGCGTCGTGGTGCTATTCTTCTCTTAGATGAGATTGATTTGGCCTCTAACAAGATTATGTGTCTTCAGCCTGTTATGGAAGGCAAAGGTATATATATCAAAAAAATAAATGAATATGTTGAGCCTGCTGAGGGTTTCAATGTAATGGCTACTGCTAATACCAAAGGTAAAGGCGATGAGTCTGGTATGTTTATGTTTACGGGTATTCTCAACGAAGCCTTCCTTGAGAGATTTCCTATCACCTTGGAACAGGATTATCCTTCGGAGCCAATAGAAAAGAAAATCCTGTCAAAGGTTGCTGAATCTGTTGGTATCATAGACGATAATATGCAAGACTTTATTGCTCACTTGGTACAGTGGGGTGCTGTTATTCGCAAGACGTTTGCGGATGGCGCTATAGATGAGATTATTACAACTCGTCGTCTTGTTCATATTGTCAAGTCTTTCGCCATCTTTGGTAATCGTGAGAAAGCCATTGATATGTGTATCAATCGTTTTGATGAAGAAACGAAGAATAGTTTTATGGAAGTATATAGTAAGATTGATGCGACCATAGAACAGAATGAAGCAGAAGCAGATGCAGTTAAGGAATATATCAATGTAGAAGGTGAAGAAACTGCCCCGTTTTAGTAGTTTACATTTCACCCCAGTTTTATTATAATACAATGGTTTACAAACAAAGGATATAAAATGATTAGTGAAGAAATAGTTGCACCGAGTAGAACGGAGTTGTATAATAAGATTGCTGATTATCATGCTCAACATTCGGCGCTAAGTAGAGTTATTCAAAGCCAACCTTACCGATTCACCGATGATGACGGAGAACCAGCTTGGGGATGTAGTATGAAAAGATGGGAGGTAGAGGTAGTAACTACTATATAATTCCAGTGCAAGGTTGAAAATACTCTGCTCTAAAAGTCGCGTAGACCCATTTACGAATCGCACCTAATTTTTCCCGATTCCGAAAATTTTTTCCACCAAAAAAAACACACATAGAAAAAAACAAACATTAAATAAAAGGTTTTAATAAGATGAATAACGAAGTAATAGCAATAAACAACGAATTGACTCAAAACAACGAATTGACTCAGCAGTGGATTGACAACGAGCAGCAGTTGAAAAACAAGCAAGTCCAAAAAGACTTTGAAAATAAAATGATTGAAAAGTCTCTTGATGGTGCTACAGGTCGCCACCGTTTAGCTGAAACAATATTAAATCATTACAAGTCGGACAAGTCTGATTTGAATACTATGAGTATTATCAATGCGATAACTGGCGCAGGTAAAACATATGCCATCACACAGAAACTTATTCCGGCTATGATGAGTGATGGTGTCGAGTTTATTACGCTGATATCGCCAGACACCTCAGCGTATAGTGTAACCGAACTCAGAACGCTGTGTATGAAGAATAATTATGAGCTGGTCGTGACTCCTAAAATTATTCCGTCATTAAATCAATATCTACATTGCCGTGAGCAAGCTGGTATGTCTCCAAGGGTATTAATATTTGCTCATAATAAAAATTTCTACGATGGTGACATAGTAGATACGATGTTGAATTATACAGAGAATATTGCTGTCGTGGTTGACGAAGTGCATTTAACGATGACTTCAGGCGAAGACAATTATTTATTGAATAATGGTAACAAACCACCTTACTTTGATGCAAATATGTATACACAAATAAATAGGTTGTCAGAACACACACCGCTTGTCTATGGACTTTCAGCTACTCCGACTCCAGAGCAGGATGAGAATTATCCAAACGAACAGCATATTGAACCACTTGGTAGTTTAAAGTATGAGATTTTAGATGTGCCATTTAGTCCACATGACCGACTAACGTGTACTTCATATATGTCTAAAGCAGTAAGGTACAATGCTAACGATGAAGACGAGTGTTTCGCAATCCTTGAAACTGCGCTTGACTATCACTTTGGTAGAATCAGTAAACTCAACGGATATGATTCTTCCAATAACTTTCCGGAGATTCCGATGAGCATGATGATATTCGCAGCCCGTGATGGAGCCAACGCTGGCTTGGGTGTGTCTCAACTCAAGGCTTTCATTACAAAATATTGTGTAAAAAACAATATAATGGATTCAGGATCCGACTTACTTCCTTTTGCTCAGATGACGGGCCAAGGTACCTTTCAGTATAGGGCGCGAAAGGGGAAGAAGTGCGGTTGGTATGCGAGCGAAGCTACGTTCGGTACTGGCAATTCAAGTGACAAAATCGACTCTAGAAGAGAGTTATACAAAGCGCTTGACAATCCACATCACCCTATTAGCATTATGATTGTTGTTGATGTAGGTAATGTCGGTATCAATGTCAATTCCATCAAGACTCAAGTATGTTTCCGTGGAAATGATGCCACAGGCCTGAACGGGGAAGGCTTGTATTCAAAGCCAACGCAGAAGATCGGTCGATCATCGCGACTTAATCTAACTAAAAGTCAACGAGAGGTTATTGACAAGGTGTATAATGGCTCGATTGAAGAATGGTGGAAATCATTATCAAAGGTCGAGTTGCGCAGGTTTATTGACGCTAACAAGATTAAGATATTTTATCCGACAACTTTAATGGTTGATGAAGCGTTGGAAATTATTCGCAAACGAGCGATGTTGCCAGTTGAAACAGCTCGTAAGCTAATAAATTACATTCATTCTAACTAATCACCGTTGCCCCTCTTACGAGGGGCAACACAACACACACATAGAAAATTAAAATGACCATTCCATACGACCAATTCATTCAAGAGCAAGAGCACTTACATATATCTAATTACTTGGCCACCAAGCACCATTACACCGACCATTTAATCGATGCATTTTGGAATTATATATTTGATAAGGTAGATGAGGATTTAATAAAAAGGGATACAGAATAGATATGACCATAGACCTTGACAAGACCAAACCAATGTATGTAATAAGTGACGGTGAAATAAACGAGCAGAAATTAGCTAACGGCGGCGCTGGGTATTATAGTTGGTTGCAAATATACTCAAAAGCCT
>Ga0070746_10001884_pt1 | contig 12444 bp, 18 predicted proteins | sample VirMetDEL_Mar_21_FD_77016 | JGI IMG/M metagenome (GOLD analysis project Ga0070746, IMG submission 77016) | Aqueous microbial communities from the Delaware River and Bay under freshwater to marine salinity gradient to study organic matter... | ecosystem: Environmental > Aquatic > Marine >... | reverse complement strand
TGGTGGCTTTGGAGGACTAAATATATTACTTACAAAACTCATGCTATTTCCTTCCTTAATAATACTGCTTGTTTTTTATAACCTTTCAATGATTTTTCCCAACCCATTCTTCCTAAAATGTCAACACATTTATATTTTTTTTCTTTTGCATACTTTATAATCTTTTTTTCTAAATTTTTCAAACTATTTAATTCTCCACCTGCTAAACCTATACGAAGTGTGTCAACATAATCTGCTGTAATCACAACACTTTTTTCATCCATAAATATTTGGTATGTACCATCAGTCAACCCTTTTTCTATTTCTTCTTTTGTTAGATTATCTGCTATCGCTGTAGCTGGTTCTAACAGTTTCCATACTCTATCTGTAAGTATCATAAACCTACTCCTTTTTCATAATATATATCTGTACTGTGCCATTTTATACTTTGAGCTTGTGTACTTGTTCGTATTCTTATTGCTGCGTTCCAACCAATATCTGCAACACTTCTCCATACTAATTGTGAAGCTACTGTACCTGCCCAAGAACTTACATCCCAAGTAGCTGTGTCCCAATCAGCTCCTTCAGTAGAAGCTGCACTTGGTGTATATACACTTGTACCATCATTAAAGTCTACATCAAATCCAATACTTACTGGTAAGTCTGCATCTGATGATACTACAGGTCTTATAGCAGTATATCTTTTTGTAGTTCCTCTACCTCCATAATAAACAAATGCTGTTTTTGCATCTCCTTGTATTTGCGTTCCTGCATCACTTAATCCATTATCTGCTTTATAAACTTTATCTTCCCCACCGAAATATAGATCACCATTCAGTAGTCCCCAGCAATAGCTATTCTGCCCTGTGAATCTACCCCAAGCCCCAGTATTTAAATTAACAACAAACTGCACAAATGAGCCACTTGTATCGTTTGGTACATTAAATATTCCAAATTGTCCTCTAGGGTAAATAATTGATTCCCACCCAAAAGTAGATTTAAAATTAGTTACTGCTGTTAATACACTACCACTTATTTTATCTGATATAGCTTTTGCATAATTAGTTTCACTCTCTGCATACATTTGTGTCATTGGAACAAAACCAGATTCTGTAATTACTATTAGTTCTGCTCCTACATTTACTACACATCTATCTCCTATAGGTCTTGCTATTTTAAAAACACCTACTAAAGACCATGCAGAAGCACTACTAGGGTCTGTACCTGTATATACTGCTACTTCTCCTTCTGATGTTATAAATGCTATATAATCATCTGAACCAGAACCACCATCTCTAGTTAAAGTACCAGCTGCTACTAAATTACCACCACGATTAAATACACTTCCTAAATCAAATTCAGTAGCATTTCCTGCTACACTATTTACAGGTAAATAAGCAAAAGTTAAACTATCTTTCATTATAAAAAATAGCCTTTCTTTGTATACTGCTACATTCTTAATATTTGAAGATGTAATATGATTTAATGTAGGAGTAGCCCATGTAGTTCCATTATAATGCCTAGCAGCATCAGCACCATTTACTACGAATAAGAATGAACCTCCAGAAGTAGTAAAATTTACAAATTGAAACTTTGCATTGGTTAAACTTGAAACAACTGCACTACCTAACGAACCACTAGAAGTTACATCATAAATAGCTGTACCACTAGCTGCAAATAATTTATTAGCTGTAGGAGAATGATACGTTAATAAACTATGCACAGCAGCAGAAAAACCAGTAACGTGATTAGTAAAACCTTTTCGTAAACTTACATCTGTAGAACCAGGAAAGAAATTATCTAATCGAATAGCATCTGTTTGTGGCATCAAGTCCACAGCATCTCTTGTATTCAAACCACCAATAGGTGCTGATAAAGAGGTACTCTCACCAGTAGGATTAAAGACCATTATTTTTTACCTTTATATCCTGAAGCATAAATAGCTCTGGCTTGTCGTTGAGCTTTATTCTTTGTTTTATATACTTTTCCTTTTTTTCCAAATCTATAACCACCCTTTACTTTTTTAACAGGCATTATAGTGAAAAGTTTCCTTCTGGTTCGTTAACAGGAAGATATAATCTGTTTGGTCCTGCCATACGAATGATTTGCTTTGCACCATCTTTGGATTGCTTTTCTGATAACTTCAATCGGTATTCTTGGAATTGATTATCATAAGGCAACCCCTTTTGTTTTAAAAATCTCCATATTACTCCTAGAGTTATTATATCTTCATCTAGGACTGTTGTATTACTATCTGCTGCATAACTTGTTGCATTTGCATTACCATCACCAGTTGTATCTACCCAATTCTTGCTGATATATTCAAATGCTACTGTTTCACCAGCAGGAGGTGTAGGACTAAATAATAAGTTACCACCTCTTATTCTAAAATAGTTTGTTATACCACTACTAACACTTGCTTTTAATCTTTGCCATTGTGCATTATTTAATGGTCCGTAATATTTTCTATCTGTAGTTCTATTCCACATAGTATCATTACTAAATCGTAAAAAGTCTGTAGCTATAGTTGTTAACGCACCTTGACTTTCTGCTGCAAGTGTGGTATGCAATTCTTCTTTGATTAATACTTGCCAATCATAACCAGATACTAAATTTTTACCTTCTCTGTTAGCAGCTGCTGTTAATTGTATATTAGTAGTATCAGTAGAACCTATTAATGTCGAAGGACTAGGTATACCGATTTCTTTAGCTGCATCTTGGCATATTGTTAATAATGTCATTCACCCACCACAGGTTGTTGAGGTTTTACATCTTTACCACCAGCAAGAAATTGTTTAGCTTCTTTTCTGTGATCTAATACATCTTTACCTAATCCATGACAAGCACCATCAGATAATCCTGCTAATTGTTCTATAGATGTAATCCCTTCCATTTCGAAAAATTTTTTTTTGTTTATATTTAATGATTTTAATTTAGTTAAAGGTGTTTCTTTTTTTGCACTTTTAACTGGCTTTTTGTTTTTATAATACGCATTGTAATCATCAGGAAATTCTTGTTTAATCTGTTCCTCTTTATCTTTCATTTTATAAATTACAGTATTTGGGTCTCCTATTAATTTAATTTCTACTAAATCAAATTTATCAGTAGGGTCTCTGTAAATTGTTATTCTTTTGTTTCCTGTCATACTTATCTCCTTTTAGTGTGGGGGACTTTCACCCCCACTATTATAATGCTCTAACCAGCAAATTGACAAGCAATTATTTTAGCTGAAGCATCTATAGCAAATGCACATACTGCTGAAGTAGCTGCACCAGTTACATCTAGTGTACCATCACCAGCACCTGTTGGTGTTAATGGGTCTCCATCAGCACCTGCTGTTAATGCAATAGATAGAGTTGCTGTTCCACCTATCTGAATCCAAGCATACTGTCCGTCTGTTGGAGCAGATTGTAAAACACCAGCACCTATCTCTGCTGAATCAGATAAATCACTTGTTACTACATTTACTGCACCAGCAGAAGCACCAGATGGTGCATAGTAATAAGCAACTTGTCCACTTACTGCTGCAACACTTCCTGCACCAGTATCGTATTGAATATATTTGAATGTGTTTCCACTTGCATCCATACCCTTTTGTCCGAGTGCAAATGTAGCAGAATCACTAACTTCAGTTACATCCATTCCTGTAATATAAGCCATAATGTTTTCTCCTTATTATGCTTGTATGATGCCTTGTCTTGCTCTGTTTGAACAGGTCATATTTCCTGCCCATACTACAGGCAATACCATAGCATCTTGGTTAACAGAAGCCTTCTCACCTAAAGGTGTAAATTCTCTACCTTGAGCTGAACGAAGGAATAAATAGTCCGTATTTAAGAAATACATCTTATCACTTGGACATTGGTCATCATAGAACACAGGTGCGTTCATAAACATTAAGTTCATAAAACCTGCACTAGCATTATCATCACTTGTAAATCTTTGGTTAGTCTGTAAAGAACTCCAATAGAAATTAAAGTAATTTGTATCTGCTACGATACAATCAGGAACATCAGCTCCTCTTGTAGTGCTTAACCAAAGTGTGTTCATAGCTGTTTGTATAGTTGTAGCACTAGGAGTTACACTCTCGGTACTAAAGTCATACACTTGGTTCTGCCAGAATGTGTAAGTAGTAGAGTTAATACCACCAACTGTGTTTCCGACTGTACCAGGAACTATCAACTGTAATCCACCTAGTTCTTTACCATCTGTACCAGTACCATCAGCATACAAAGATGTAGCCATAGTATTGTTTAATGTTTTTTCTAAGTTTCTTACTCTTGATTTAAGCAAGTTAAAGATTGCTTCTTTTCCTGAGTTTTCGACCTGTTCTAATCCAGATATAACCACATTACCAGCTAATTGTTTATAATTAAACTCAGCTGCTGTGAATACGTTGGATGTAGATGTGTCTAATACTTCGTAACCACTATACCATTTTGCAGTTGAGTTAGTTGCATATTCTAATTCTTGCACAATGGTTCTTCCAGTAGCTACTTGCTTGTTGCCTTTTGCATCAATATGACGAAGTAAGGCATTACTATTTGTTACGTTATCTGCTAAGGTTTTTGAATAACCAGCAAGAGTAGTAGTAACTATTTCAGTAAATGTACTGTTAGGCGAAGCTGCCATAATATACCTCTCTATAAGTTAATGTTATCCCACAACTCATCTAGTTACCCCTGCTTTACTAATTGATTCCATTAACAATGCATCTAAATCTGTAGCTTTAACAGAACCTGAAGGTGGTGCAGTAGCTGTTCTAGGTCTAACCTTTTTAGCCTTTTCAACTGCTGCCTTTCTTCTCGCATCTTCTTCAGCTTTGGCACTTTTTCTTTGTGCATCTAAAGATTGTTTATACAATTCATCATCTAATCGCACAGCTTTAGCATAAGCATCTTCTAATCCTTTTGCTTCTCCTGCATCTATTAGATTACCCATTTTAACTCTTAATTTATCAAAATGAGGATATTTTAAATTGCCTTTATCATCTTTAGTATTAGCAAAACCATTGATTTGAGCTTCGGTCTGTTGTCTAGCAGATTGCAGATTTTGTTGTTTGAACTGATTTAATTCTGCAAGTATTGCTTGATTTTGTTGTTTTAATTGGGCAATTTGTGGGTCGGAATCATTCCAATCCACAGTTTCTTCGATTGATGAAAGGTCAATACCATAACCTTGTGCTAATTGCTTGAGTGCCATTTTTGGGTTATTTCTGAGTGCCATATCTGCATTAAGTAATCTGGAGATATATTCGGCTTCTCCTACACCACTTGCTGCAATTTGCTGTCTCATTGGAGCTATAACTTTATCTAATGATTCAAAACTTTTGCGTTGTTCGGCTACTTCTTGCGTCTTTCGTGTGTAATCTGCTGTCATCTCTTTATCACGTTTCAGCATATACTCCTGTGCATCTCGTGGTAAATCCTTGAACTTGCTTCTTACGTCTTCTGACCAGTTTTTTGGAGCTTCTAGTGGAGGTTCTTGCGAATCCTGTCCATCAACTGCTGCGACTGGAGTGTCATCAGAAGGTTCTTCGGTAGAATCTTGAGGTTCTGCTTCACTTTCAGGAGCTACCTGATCTAATGAATCAGATTCAGATTCTTCAGAATTAGTTTCTTCCACATTTTGTGGAGTGTCAGGTTGAGGAGCTTGTTTAGCTTCCTCTGGTGTGGGTGTTTCTTCAGTTGGTAGTGCTTGATTAATCGCACCTTCCAAAACTGCATCTAAATTTGGTGCTTTTTCTGGTGCTGATTCCTGATTAGGAGTGCTTTCTTGTGTCATATTATCCTCTTTTATTGTTAATCATATTATCCCAAAATTTAGGTTTTGTAGAACTTGTATAATCGTTCCCACATTGCCTAACATTGTGTTTCCTTTCGTGTTCTCTTATTTGAGAACGACTACCTATAACAGTTTTGTCGATTGGAGACACAAATTCTTGTATATCACCCATAACTTGGTGTGATTTTGTTCTTTTTGTAGCTTTTGTTGGCTTAAATGTGCATTTAGACCATTTAATATTATCGTAATTATCTCTGTAACTCATCTCTTGCTTCCTCATTTAATTTTTCTGCTATTTTCATATCACTTTCTAGTAATGCTAACTCTCTTTTTGCAGCACTTCTAGCAGCACTTGATTGTGCTTCTGTAGCTACTTTAGTACCAGAAGCTCTTTCTCTTGCTTGTATATCTGCTAGTTTACCTTGTTGTTTTAATTCTTCTTTAGCCATTTCTGTTTGCATTTTCTGTGCAGCAATTCTTTCAGTTTCTGATGGTTGTGGACCAGCTTGTAATGCTTGTTGAGCTTGTTGTGTTAGTTGTGCTTCTGTTCTATCTATCACATCTTCAAAAGTTCTACCAACTTTCCAAGCACCCATCAAAAATCGTAGAGCTTGAAATGCTAATGGTGTTAATGCAGGTGATTGATTAGCTATTCCGATAGCTTGTTGTAAATATCCACCAAAAGATGATAAAAATTCTATTCTAGTCTTCTTTTCTTCTTCTTCATCTGTGAAAATTGTAGCATCTGATTCAATATCTATACTATAACCTCTTAATTTATCATCACGCATTATTTGCATCATCTCTGGTGTTACAGTAAGAGCTGTCATAGCTGCTAAAGTCTCTGGTTCATAATGTTCTGCTATGATTTCTGCTTTTAATCTAAATAAATCTCTTATATATTCAGCAATTTCAGATTGTTTTTTACGCATACGCATACTACCAAACTGTACTTTTAGTTGTTGTGCTGTAGCAGTTTCACTAGCTTTTGTAGAACCTCTAATAATATCTGATATGCCTGTTATTTGATAAATAGTATCTAATATTTGATTTCTTTGCTGATATAAACCAGATAATACTTGTGCAATAGGTGATATATCTTCTTGTTGAAATACTTGTTGTAATCCACCTTTTGCTGCTAATTGCTGAAAGTTCTCTGATGGTACAAAATCATTATCTCCAGCATCAGCTAAATGTGATAATTCTGGCACAGAAGCATCATAAACACCTCTTCTTTTTAATCCCTCTATTAAATTACTTATTCTTGTTGTAATTCTATCTAGTTCATCAGCTTGATCTTGATATAAAGTAAACTCTGGTATAGGTACACTTGTTTCATTGGTTCTAATTGCTACTAATGAATCAGGGCATGGGAAAAAATTTTCTAATTCATAAGGGTCTTCATCTTCTGCTAACACTTCATTGTACCCTTTTGATATAAAAAATCTTTTTCTAGTATATTTATCCCAGATTTCCCATACCTCTGCTCTGGAGAATATTTCAGAGTATTCTTCTTGATAGCCTTCTGTAGGCTCTGGAGACCAATTTAAAGGTATATCTTCAGCATTTTTAAAACCTTTTTCGATTAATTCATCTCTAGTTAATAAATGCCTTCTTGCTTTCCAATATACATCTTCTGGTCTTTTTGCTGGGCTTTCTCTATAATCTTCCCAGTTTACATATTCAAAATAACATCTTTGGTCGGCTATGCGTTCTTCTTCTTTATCTATCATAACCATATTACCAAATTCATCTAAGGATTCTACTTTTATGGTTTCTTTTACAAAGATAGGTTCATATACTACCCAAACTACACCTCTGCCAGGTAATAAATAATCCTCTATAGCTGCTTTTATAGGTTTATCTGCTGCATATACCTCATTACCATATTGTAATGCTCTTTCTAATACGATAGCTACCTGTCTTGTTATAGGATTATTGTCGTTATATCTTCTACGCACATCTGCTTTTGGCATACGAGCAAATAATGCACCTTTCATAGTTTCTGTGTTAGACCACAGAATATTAAATTGTTTGGTTAAACCAGCACTATAACCATCTGTTTCTCTTTCATCTCTATATCTTGATACAACAGCTCTACCTCTTTCTCTCCAATCTTTTTCAGCTTGGTCGGAACTATCAAGTTCCATCTGCCAATATCTAGCAGTTCCTTGTAGTTTTACTGTTTCATCTCTAGTTTCTGCCATTAATTACCCTTCATTTGATTTTTTAGCATCTCTAATCTCATAATTTCTTCATCTATTTGTTCTAGTGTCATAGGTGTTCCCATAGGAGATACATTATTTCTTAGCATATTAGCTTCATTTTCAGTCATTACACCAGAGCCTATTACACCAGTTCCTGTTAAATCATTATATTGAGACATATCTGCATCTGGTGGTATTACATTAGGTCTTGCTGTGTAATCAGCAGGGTATTCAGGTTCTCTTACTAAATATTCTTGTTCTGCATTTGCCATAACCATACTTGTAGGACTTCTCATACGAGCTGCATCTCTACCAGATAATGCCATAGCCATCATTCTTTTTTTTTCTTCTTCAGTCATCATTGGGTTTCCATACATAGGTATTGCCATAATTATATCCTTTTTTTATCTCATTCTTCTTAAATTTTCATAATAATTAATTAATGCTTCATCATCTCTTATAATTTCTGTAGGTAAATTACCTTCAACATTTCTTATACCTAATCTATTTTGATTTACACTACCAGGAATATATTCTAATCTCTGAGAATTCATAGGAGAAGATACACTAGGATATTCTCTATCTATATTATATTCTAAATCTAATACTTCTCTACCAGAAGCTCCTTCTGGTGGATTTCTTAAAGCATCAGCTAAACCAAGTAATTTCTTATATTCTACATCTTTCATTAAAGATTTTACATCATCTGTAAACATTTTCATTCCTGATTTTTTTTGCCTTTCTTCATTTCTTATCATACTAATATACCTATCAATATTAGTTATTTCATCATTTGTTATTAAAGGTCTCCCTCCTTGTACTCTAGCTTCATTCATTTCATTTATCATTTCATCATTTAAATAACCTGGTCTATCTAAATCTATAGGGTCTCCTAAAAAATAAGGCTCAATTTCTTTTTTTGTACTTTCTATCTTATTTAACACATAATTTAAATCATTTAAATTGCCATCTTTTTTAAGCATACTTGCTAAAATTTTTTTTCTTTCTTCGTTTAGTACTATTTCTTCTTCATTCATTAAATTCTTTTCTCTGGTTTATTACGTTGCTCTCTATCATACATATCCATCATTTCATCTAATGTTGGAGTACGCACCATTTCTTTTTGCACATCTTTAGGTTTTGGTTCTGGTTTTATATGTTTGTATGACATAGCTAAATATCTAAAACTATCACTACCATGAGATGCCCAATTATGTAAAGGATTTCTTTTGAACACTCTTTTCACATCATCCCATTCTCTTTGGTAATTTCTCAAAGCATTTAATCCGTTTTCGCAATTACTAGCATCAAAATAACAATGTTGCAACAATAATCGTACAGCATTAATTCCATCATCAACTTTATGGTTAGGAACTATGCGTGGTCGTCTACCCATATTGATTAAAGTTTCTGCTCTTGTTCTACCTGTTCCAAGCTCTCTTACTTTAGCATCATGTGGCAAATAATCATCACCCCAGTATTCTATTTGCATTTCATCCATAACTTTTACATAGTGGTCTAATCCAACTCCTGCACTTTCATAATAATCAAATATTCTGATTTCACCCATTGTAACTTGGAAAAACCATAATGCACAACTATCCGATATTCCTAAATCCCAAGCTACATGAACAGGTAGTGCTGGGTCTCTTTCTACTTTTGTAATTCTACCTTCTTGTTCTGCTTCTATAATTAAATTACCATAGTAAGAACCTTTAATAGCAGCTGCCCAAGAACATTCAAATTCTTGCATATATTCATCTTCACCCATTTGTTTTTTTGCTGCTTCTAATTCTTGTGGGTCTACTACTCCTGTTTCACTTGCACGATAGATTGCTCTATGCCATTCATTATCGTGTTTTGCATCTTCATATAATTGCCAGAATTGGTTTCTTCCTTTTGGTGTACCAATAAATATTGCCCACCCTTTTCTATCTGTTAACGCAGGTCGTATTACTTCACTCCACATTCTAGGAGACATATCTGCATACTCATCCATTACGCATCCATCTAAAAATATTCCTCTCAAAGCATCTGGGTCATCACCTGCACCATACAATCGTATACGACTACCATTTAATAAATCTACTCGTAGTTCAGATTGATTTACTTTTGTACCAGGAATATCTTTTGTATAATATAATAAATAATCCCAAGCCACAGCTTTTGCTTGTCGATAGTATGGAGCTATGTATGCAAACCTACCATCATTTCTTTCTGTTTTTATTTGTAATGCTTGTCGTAATATTTCTGTAATTGCATAAACAGATTTACCCCAACGTCTGTGTGATACACAAATTTTAAATCTTTTTTGATTTTTATGTAATTCTGCTTGTTGTGGTCTCGGTGTGTAAGGAATGGTAATGTGCATAGGGAAACACTTACCACTTCTTACACGACCAGTATCGAGCTGTTAATTTTGAAGGAGGAGACGTATCACACCTATGTCTTGCTCGAAAACTTTTTCTTCTTTCTGGACTACTTTTTTTTATTCTCATATTAGGGTCGCCAAATCGTATAAGTTTTGTTTGTCCATTAGCTCTTGCTAGTACAGCAAATTTTTTAGAAGCATTAGGAGTGCGTTTAGGTTTATTGTAGCCAGAAAATTTTTCACCTCTGTATTCAATAGCCATTTATGATCTCCAAGATTTTCTTGCTTTCATCTGAGCCTTTTTTGAAAGTTCACCATAATGAAACAACTTCACACTTTTACTGGTATGAGACTTGCCAGAGTGTAATGTACCATCACGCATTTTGTGTGTACCCCCTTTGTGAACTGTTCCATCTTTCTTATAATGGTTAACACCTTTCATTATGCTTTTCTCTTCTTGCTCATAGTTTTCTTTTTCGCCATCATCATTTTCTTACCATTTGTTTTTTTTGTTTTTGTCATTTTCTTGGTAGTCATCTTTCCATATCCATATCCTGGCATATTATTCTCCTTGCGTTATTTTTTGCTGCACAACTTCTGCATCAATTTCTTTTTGTTTATCTAAATTGAAACTAACTGTAATATTATTCGGTAGTCCTTCATGTTCAACAGTTTCTCTAAAACCAGCTTTCGTCTTTGCTAAAAATATTGCCGAGATAGTGTCGCCCTTCATAGCTTTCTTATACAACTGACTACCAATAGACATTACCATCTTCTCCTTACCAGCATCTAATTCATGCCTAAAATATTTCCTAAGGGTAGTAACATCACAGCTCATTAGCTTTGCAATCTGGTCCTGATTCAATCCAAACCCAACAGCTAATTCTACCTGCTTCTTATTCTCCTCTGTGGGTTCAAACTTTGGTCTGCCTTTCATCAATACTCCAATACAGTTATACACACATATAATTAATTTAATCCCTTATGTCAAAACCTTTTTTGTTTTTATATATTATGTAGAGCCGATTATGGGTAGTTGGGATGTGTTTGATATATGCCTTTAGATTAGCACCAGTACCACCCCACATCTGATCTGCAAAATAAATTTACAAAATAAATTTTTGTAATGAACCTTATACAAGCCTTATAGCTTATACATAGAAATATTTTACATTAGAACAAAGCAAGAACAAATATATTATAGAACAAATAGAGAACACCAGGAACTAGAACAGATATAGAACAAATATATCCTCTGTAATCGCTATACAGTGCCATTAAATACATAATGCTTATGATTGTATCTAGTAATAGTAATGTTGCTCTGTGCTTACTATATCGCCTTTATATTGATGTTCTGGTTCTGTTCTCCTAGTCCTGATGTTAGCCTTTTTTGTAAAGGTTTTAACGTCTTTATTTATTAAAATGCCATATACCCTATTAAAATCATAGCAACCTTATATAAAGAATATAGTTAATATATATTAGTTAATATATAGTATGTGTTGGGTATATGATTAGTATATACTACAGTATAAAAGAAATGTTTAATTACTAGCATTTTATTAATAATATTAGATTACATATTATTTAATTAATTCATTACAGCGTATTAAGTTTTTATTATATGCTTTGTTATATAGTTATTATAGTTATTGTTTTATAATGTCGCAGATTCTAGTTATTAAATCCCTATTTATATAATAATAATTATTAGCATTTATTTATATTATTTGTTTACATATAGTAAAATATATATATACTAAATGTATTATTAATTAACTGGAGTAATATTATGAAACAAGTATTTTATACAAATCCAATAAATTCAAATGAATTTGAAACTATTTTAGTAAAAGAAAATATACAAGGATTTTTCAAGCTAGATAAAAAAAGCCCATTTTATTTCATAGGTAATGAAAAAGAAACAGAAGCAAAAGCGAATCAATTGAATAAAAAATTATTTAATATAAATGAAGATGAAGCTTTAAACATTGTTTTATCAAGTATGAAAATTTAATATTTCTTATAGTGCTTTTATAAGCACTATGAGAAGTATTATAATACTTCAATTTTATTAATTAACTATGGAGCAATTATATA
>Ga0070746_10001882_pt1 | contig 12447 bp, 22 predicted proteins | sample VirMetDEL_Mar_21_FD_77016 | JGI IMG/M metagenome (GOLD analysis project Ga0070746, IMG submission 77016) | Aqueous microbial communities from the Delaware River and Bay under freshwater to marine salinity gradient to study organic matter... | ecosystem: Environmental > Aquatic > Marine >... | reverse complement strand
GTGGCATAGGTCTGCCATCACTTAGCGTTCTTTTTTTCATAATATCGTTTCTTGTATTCTTTAGTTCCAAATTGATCTACTGCTTGGTCTCTTGTTATGCCTGCACGCTTTCTCGCTTTCTGTGATAAGACCGTCACCTTCTGTAGGTTTCTTGCCTTGCTGTCTCCACGTATTGCAATCCTTGCTAGGAACTCCCATGAGATGCCTGTCAATGGACAGCTATCTTTCTCGGCTTCTGCTATTGGATAGTCGGTTTGGTTCTTATGCCATGTCACAATCTTAGACATTGACTTCTTAACTAGCTTACGTGTCTCAGGTGACATCTTACTCAATAGCGCTAGAGTGTATTCACTCCACTTGACGTGTTCTTCTTTCTCTATATTGGTTCCTGTGTATAGACCATGGTTGCAGTATCTCCATGCTGTCTTGATACCCTCGGCACGCTCTAGCAGTTTATGCCAATACTGACCATAGTATTCACGCCAATGATCTAATGTACGTAGGCTCTCTTCTGCAAAGATACTCCCTACACGTTGCTTGTTTAGCTTCATGTAGTTGACACCCTTGTTCATGGTATCGTACTCTGTGTTGTATGGAAGCCCTGAGTCTCGAATGTATTTCCACACGTCTGTAGCGTTCCAATCATAGATAGGGTATGCAATGCTATCACTACTACTCAAGTAGCACTCATTCTTTTTACGTGTCATGATCGTGTAGCGTGCCATGGACTCTTGCGCTCTAATACCTACAAGACTAATGGCTGTCACTCCTTTCTTGATGTAATTGTCTCGGTGCAGGTCAACCATAGCCCCAAAGTCTAAACACTCTTTTACAGCGTTGGCTCTAAAGGGTAGGCCGTCAGGGTGTGTGTAGTTTGGATCTGTACGAAATACGTGACCCTCTACTTCTGTGATGGCTTGCTTGGGTAGTTCTCTCACCCAAAGGTCTTTCTCTTCAGGGTGCCACGGGAACCACTTAGGTCCATACATGCTTCCTGCGTTTCTAAGTGAGAAAGGGGTAGCGTACCACTTGAGGTCTACTTCCTCCATTGCATCTATGTCCTCTAGTAGCTGTATAGTTCCTAGGCCCTCTGCTTCGTGGTCTATGTAAACACATTCCACAGGTAGCTTTCCTAGCTCTCGTGCCACCTCAATAGTGACGTAAAGCATAGCCGTTGAGTCCTTACCTCCTGAGAAGTTTACGATCACTTTGTCGTAGCTATCATAGAGGTATTTTATGCGCCTCTTAGCGCCTTCTACACAGGTGTAGTCCTTGTAGTCTTTTTTTAAGATTGTACTTGCCATGTCTTGCTGCAATAGTAGTTAGTATCCCCATGTCTTTGATGCTCCAAAGGCAAAGTCTTGTTGTATGCTTTCAATTCGTGTTCGTAGCGGTCATATGATATACATAGGTATGAGCCATCTATATCAGCCATATCGTTTTTGATCATGGGTATCAATGCTTCGCTGTCTAGGTTGGTTCTTGGTTCGTATCCTAGCTTATACATGATACGTCTGTGGTTTTCTATATTCCCATTGTGTACCACTACCATACCATCACCTAGAACAGGTTGACTATTCATCACCTGCATGTCTCCACTTGTTACCAATCTGCTGTGGCCTATGCCTACCTCACATTGCCAAGCAAGACGCACAAGAAGGTCTACGTCCACACGTCCATGACTTACATGGTAAATGTGTCTATTGTCCTTAGTAATTCCAAAGAAGCCAAACCCGTGACCTCCACGTTCATCGGCTCTCTTTATGATGGCTTTTAAATGAGCCGCCTTTGGCCTTCCACTAAACCCCCAAATTCCGCACATACTCTTTAGCGCTTTCTATATAGTTTGATGCATCGTGAACTATGTTAGGATCTATGCTGTATACCTCAGCCCAACCTTGTTCTATGCTTCCTGTCCATTGTCTTGCAGGCCAACATCCACTACCAACTACCCAACCATTGACCCATGAATAGAACGGGGCTATAGGAAGGTTGTAGTATTTCATGACACCTAGAGTTTCCTCGTGTGTCCAATCATAGATGGGGCTGTACCTCACCACTTGGGTCTGCTTGTTTCTATAGAGGCCGTTCTTGCCGCAGAAGTTGCTGTCTTTGTTTCTGCGCCCTGTGATCAATACGTCCAACTCCTTGTCATTCCAAAACTTGTTCTGTGCTTTGTGTTGAATGTTAATGAACCAATGCTTTGCTATAGTGCTGTCTTTAGGGAACAGCATGTGCATGTTCTCACTCAACCACTTCAACGTGTGTCCGCTATTGTAGACACTCAAGTCTGGTGGCATATTGTCTGTGACGTATTGCATAAAGGCAGGATATTCGAGATCATGAGTCATGCCGATACAGCTAGGATATTCTCTGCCTAGTCTGCGACACAGGAAGTCTACCACTACGCTATCCTTACCACCACTCCAAGCGCTGCCATATTTGACACGTGGTGTTAGAACTCGCTTCATGCGCTCAAGGGTTTCGTCAATCTTATTGTCTACGTCCTCTTTGCTTATGATCGTGGTGATATTATCCCATGTATGGATAAACCTGTCATTATCCTCTCTCTGTTTCCTGCCTAGCATTACTTGGTGCGTATTTCATCTATTGAGTTAGCGCTAACACCATCAACTATTGTGCGGTTGATCATAGGGTGGTCTACGTCTGTTGCTCCAAAGTCGCTGTCAGGGTGAAACGCTATGACATCCATAGCCTCATCAAAGGTCTTGAACTTGTGTGTACCTGTTGGGTGCATGTTCCCATCTTTGCCCGTGTCGTAAGAGCTGCCGTCCCACTCTTTAATTACGAATATCATGCCCTCGGTCAATGGCAGGTTTCCAAATGGTGTGACGCATTCACCATGACCTTTAGCTACAATACCAATTCTATGACTAGGGTGTGTGTGAGGTGTTTGATCAATACCACTAGGAAAGTGCAGGTGATTTAAACAAGGGTCCCCCATCTTTACAGGTGGTATCAATAGGCTGTCTGTACAGCCGTCAATGTATTTTAAACGGCCTTCCTCTTCTATTGGGCCTCCTACCATATCTACTGCACGGAACTTCGTTCTAGGATATAAGGCACGCTCATGAAACACTCGTATCACAATGGCCTTTCCTAGGGCAAACGGATTGATGCACCAATCTCCTGACACACTTCCATACATGTGCTTTCCAATATACATAGATCCACCCGAACCAAAGCGGTCAATGATTACCTCACCTTCATAGCAGTAGAAGTAGTAGCTACTCTTTAGGTCAATACGATCTAAACCCTTGCCGTTGATTAGGTGATAATATGACAAAGGATATTCTTTGTGACTTGCTTGGTCAAATATCAATCCTGACGTTGCGCCATCAAAACTTATGAAACTGCTGTTCTCTCTCATTTGGTGTTAAATTCATGTATGATAAACATAAAGGCTTGTGCTAATGTGATGTCTTGCTCCTTTCGTATCCTAGCCAAAGTCTCAACTACCTTTTGCTTGTCTTGTTCAAGAAGCACAATCTCGTATCGTACATAGCCATCGTCTGTGATTTTTGGTTTCTCAGGTGCAGGTGGAAGTTCATCGCTAGGCTCTGTTTCATCGTCCATGTCTAGGAAGTCCGTAGCCGCTCCAAAGTTGTATGGCTCAAAGCCCCATTCAATTAGGCTGTCTTGTTCCCAATTGTCAGCAAGCAAATCCCAATCCCACTCACCATAGCTTTGATTGTCTTTGATTATAAACTCAGCACGTTGCTTCTCTGTAAGGTCTTTTGCGACAATTACAGGGACCTTCTTTAGCCCTGCCTCCTGTGCTGCCCTCATTCGCATGTTACCTCCTAAGACTACGTTATTCTCGTCTACTACAATTGGGCGTAATTCAAGCATCTCAGGAAACTCCTTGATTCTGCTTACTAGCTTTCTAAATTTAGCCTCTTTGATTAGCCTTGGGTTCTCTTCATTTTGAACTAAGTCCGTGATGTTTAAGTTTTTCATTTGCGTTTATTCATGGCACGTTCATGCACCTTTGTTAGATATGATTTCATTTCGGGTACGTCACCTAGTTGATCATGGTGATGTCTACATAGCGCCATCAAGTTGTTTATCCTGTCAGCATTAGGATTACCTCCCATACCTCTGCGCTCAATGTGGTGTATATCTACAGCCTTAGTTCCGCAGATCTCGCAGGGTATGAAATCGGAGATGTCGTAGTGCATCTCCTTTAGGTATATCTTGGTGTGTTTCTTCAAAAATCTTCTAGTTCTACTCGCTGAGCGTTCATAACCATAGCACGAATGACCTCTGCATCTCGTATAGACCATATTGTATTTCCGCAGAAATGTATCTGTTGATCAATAACCGATTCAATATACTTGTGTATCTCTTCATAGATTTTTTCATCTTCGTAATCACGGCATCTATGCAGTACGTTAGATAGTGTCTCCATCTATTTTATTTTTAAAGTGCGTTATCAAGCGCTCCATTTGGTACTCGTAGTATCTCGGGAAGTCACTAAAGCTCTGTGGGTCTGTTTCGAATACTCTGTACAATACACCACGCAGTCTTTGACTTGGCGTCTTTCCGTTATACTCTGTTTGGTCTGCCTGTATCTTGTCTAGGAGTTGGCGTTCTTCGCTGTTGAATAACTCTTCTTTTATCATTACATAGGCCGCACTTTGATGCAGGCTAAATAATTGACCTGCTTCTGCAGGTGTGAGTTCTTGTGTACCTAATGTGATTTTTAAGGTGCGGTCAGCTCTAGTGCCAATCCCCTCAACTATTACGGGTAGGAAAATTACGTCTTTCATTGCTTGTGTTTGTATTGAGCTATGCAAACTGCATAGCGGTGATCTAATTCAGGATATTCTCTTGCCATCATGGTGTCTGCCATGCAGCGTTTCACAAAGTCTTTTTGTGTCTCTAGTGGTTTAGGTTCAAGTAGTGGCATGATCTTCTTTGTATGCTTGGTATAATTCGTCTATGTCGTTTATCATTCGTTTCCATTCACTAGGGCTACACGTACAGGGCTTCTGCACTTTGTGTTTAAAAACCTCAGCATGAAATTCAGCTACGAAAGTCATGTCTGCATTTGTTAGTCTGCGCTTGGATACCATGCTCTCAGGCCATGTTGCGGCTTGATCATCGGTCATGCACTCTACATTGCGGTATCTAAACCTTTCATTTAGCCAATTCTTTCGGTTCTCACAGCCGCAATCTACCCCTAGGGCACTTGACACCTGCTCAACCACTTTCTTTATTCCTGTGGCTTCTGTTACCTTTTCAATCGTATCCCCTAAACCTTGACTTTTTGGACGGCTTACACGCTTTCTTTTCGGTTTTTCCGTGGGTTTGTTCGACTTCTTCGCCATGCTTGTCTCTTATTATCTGTTTTACGTTCTGTAATGTGTTGTTTATGCTTGTCCTAGATATGCCTGTTTTACTTGCTAGTGCTCTAATGCTGTTTCCGCTGTTGATGTAAATCATGAATAGCTTACGATCATACCAATGCAGTTCCTCTAGTGTCTTGTATATCTTTTCTGTAAGTGCATTGAACTTGATTTCGTTTATTCCTTCGGTCTCTTCTTGTGTATCGTGATAGTTCAATATGAACCTGTCTTCGGTTTTTTTGCGTCTTAGGGATATTACTGCATTGTTCAATATCGAAAACATGTAAACCATGTTGATCTTGTCTTCGTAAGTGATGCTGCAAAGGTCTCCTTCTTCTGCTTGCTTCTCGCACAACTTGAGGTACATGTCCTGTACTATATCTTTCGCCTCACCTTGAGTCGCTCCGCAATAAACTGCTATTCGGAGCCACTCTTCATTACGCTTAGATATGTCCTCTATTGTGATACACACGTTTTTGTTTTTTCGAAAATACTAAATATCTAAGACTTCTGCAAGCATATCTAGCCTTTGTGAGAAAGGAACATCTGCGTTTATCACACGTTGGATATCAGGGTTCTCGTGATATACGCTTGTCTTGTATATGGTTCTAGCATGTTGACATTCTATGCACAGGTCATAGCTTTGACACGTGGGGCATTTCTCTATGTGCGGTTTCTCCATAACCAATAAGTAGGGCATTGATACAACTCTTCTGCCGCTATAACCATCATTAGGTCTTGCCTGTCTTGACGTCTATACAGCCTGTTCTTTACCTGCTCGTATTGCGGCATCTTTGAGGCTGTCAATATAGGTGGTCTGCCTGTCTTGTTGTATATGTTTTTTACGTGATCTAAAAGCCATGGCCTTGGGACTATGTGGTAGAACATACCCATGTCAAACGCTATAAAGTCCGCTTCGCTTTCTTCGCTACACCAACCTCCTTTGCCTTGCACGTTCTTTAGCTCTACTATCACATAGCCGTATTTATGGCTGTTCTTTAAACCTTTGACGTCAATCTTCATATTGCCTGCTATGATGTAGTCAATGTGCTTAAACTGCTGCTCCTGTGTGGCAGGTACGTAGGATATACCCATGGCCTCACACATGGCTTCAAATTGCTGCTCTCCTTTTACTCCTGTTTCTAGGCTGTGTTTAATGTGTTCCGTGCTACTTAGTCTCTCTGCTTGCTTGCTAATCATTTAAGTGTTGTTCTATTAGGTTCATAAATTCCTGTGTCGATCTTACTATCTCGTATCTATAGCCCATGGCCGTGACTGCTTCTTGCCATTGTTTTTGTCTTGGGGTTTGTCTGCCCTTTGGGGTTTTCATTTCTATGCACAACCCACAAGAAGATCTAGAGGGTACTAACAAGATCAAGTCTGCTACTCCTGCTACAACACCTTCTAGCTTCATGTTTCTTGCTGTAGTTGCTGTCCTGTAACCTCCATTAGGCACATGGAACAACAGACGTATATATCTAGGATACTGCAATTGAAACCACCTCACGCAGGCTTTCTGTAATTTGCTTTCATCGTTTCTCATTAGAATCGCAACCAACGCATTCTGCGCTCGTATTTTCTTATTAACCAACCCAAGTGCATCATGTGGTTAGAAGTGGCCTCTGTCCACCCCACAGCGCTTCCTGATATGGTTACGTTAATGATCTCCCAACGCAAGTCATTGACGTACTTGCTCACATACCTCTTGTGACGTAGTTTTCTAAGATACTTTTTCATTTCTCTTTGGTGTTAAAGGTTTTTCTTTCTATCCATCTTGCGTACATCTTCGCTGCCCATGCTCTACGCTGCTGCTTGTTCTTGTAGACCTTGCGTAGTCTTGCTCGTGCGATTCTTAAAAATTGTTTCATCTCATTCATAGCCGTTCGGTTTATCTCCTTTTCCTATTCTTAACCTAAAATGCGTAGCCACAACTGCGGCCTTCCTCAAGTCTTTCGGTTCGCTGTATTTCTGTGTAATCCTTTTAAATGGGTTCGTCTCGTCTTTGTATATATTATCAAAACTCCGTTTGTGGTAGCCCTTCAACCACTCTATTTCCATCTCGATCTGTTCCTCTGTATACCTCAAGCTAGTCTTAGTGCTTAACCAATCATGCAAAATCTCTAGCTGCTTTATCAACAACTTGGTTTCTAGTTTATCAACACTAGCGTAAAAATCACGCCATGCGTATCTATACGCCTTTCTCCAACTTGCCTCTTCCTCTTCAGGTGTCGGTACGTATTGCTTGTATGTAGTGTGCTTCTCTTTTGTCATGCTCCGCTTATAGCTTCTATACAGGTTTATCACATCGCCTAGAAACTTGATGTTTAGTCTACGTGGTTTGTTTATCCTGCTGTCTGCTGTAATCCAAAAGTCAATTCCTTTCTCGACCTCTTCGAGCGTCACCCTAAATTTATCATGCATATAGCTTACTAGCATGTTGATGTCTGCAGGTGCGTCAATGTCTGCGAGTATGCACGCCTTCTTTAGCACTTCCACGATTTGCTCTGCTGTTACCTTATCTAGTTTAGTTCCCATCCTTTATCGCTGTCTTTGGTTTCACTTTCATAGGGTAGTTCTTCTTCCCATCTGCGTTGGTTCAAGTACGTTGACAAATGCGGTAGGAACTTTAGCTTGTCTGCAGTCCTATGGTTTTCTAAATACTTGGCTACGTGTTCAGTAACTAAGTTACGTTCTTTTTTGGAAAGCCGTTTCCACGATCTAAGCGCAGGTGCTTTCCCTACTTTCTTACCATACTCATTCCATAACCTGTCGAAATCTTGAGGGGGGTTATTAGTGTCTAATTTATTAGATACTAATAGGGGTTTTTCTACTTTGTTATTAGTCTTTGTTATTATACCCCACAATTCTGTGGGGGGGTCCCCCTTAACTTTGTGGGGGGTACCCCTTAGTTCTGTGGGGGGTGTAGTGTTCAAGTACAAAAGGCGCTGCTCACGGCCCTCTTTTTTGCTCTTGTGTCTGTATATATACCCTGCCACTTCCAATGCGCTTAGATGGCGTCTAATGGTTTCCTGCGAGCAGTTCAATATCTCAGCTAGGTATCCATTCGATGCATAGCAATATCCTGTCTCATTCGTCAGGTTGCTCACTATAGCGTAAAGGATTTTCTGTGTGTCTGTGATCTTGGTGTCATACAAAACCTGTGCGGTAAGTACCGCAAACCAATTTCTCTTCATGTATCGCTTGTTTCAAATAAATATACTACATTTGAACTATCTAGAAGTAAGTACGTGCTCTGTCCTTTCGGATATTCTCGTAGTCTATAGTATTGCTTGTAAAAAAAAGAGGGGGCCTAAACCCCCTTTTTTTGTTTCATAGTAAATCGAACCTGCTTGCCGTATCCTTTGTATCCTGCAGGTGCTACTATCTCCCCTGTATCCTCGTCTACCATTAGCTGTCCTTTAAGGTGCATCTTGTACGCCTGCTTGTGGCGATCTTTAATGTCCTTTAGCTTGGCTTCCAAGGCTTCTATTTCCTCGATACCTGAAAAGTCGTAGCGTCCACTACCCTCCTGTACCTGTATCTCATAGCCGTCATACTTGTAAATGCCTTGATCAACACCTTCACATTGCTGTTCAGCGGCCTCAAGCACCCTTGACTTAATGCCTTTCTCGACACTTTCAATAGTACGCCTAACCTCCCTGAGCGCAATTGCTGCACTCAAGGGGTCTACGTTTCCTTCTAGGACTGCTAGCCCTACATCACTAATAGCATTCACAGCGTTGTTTCTGCTGTCCTTAATCTCTAGATTGCTCATATTGCTTGTTTTTAGAATGGTAAGTCATCTGTCGTGCCGTCAGGTAGCACAGCCGTAGGATGGTGAGGCTTAACGTCTAGCTTTGGCTCCTCATCATATACCCACTTCATCATTTCCCCTGCGATGGCAAATAAATCCTTGCGCTCTACTAGCTTGGCAGTCACCAACTCTGTAGCTGATTTCAATACAGCTAGCTTTGCAATGCGTCTATCCTTATCGGGGTCTGATTTCGACTTGTATCCACCACCTGTGTAACCTCCTGCAGGTTGAGCAGGTTTGATCGTGTAGTAAGTGTTCCCGTTGTAGTCACGACTTGTCATTGTGTACTCTGCCTCCTGACCTACAATGAACTTGTTTTGGTCTTGGCTCTTGCTGTTGTACTCCCCTGCGTCCCCATTGTCAAACGCTACTTCAAATTTGTACATGGTTCCATACTTGCTGTCCCATGTTCCGTTCCCCGTGGCGCTTGTTACTACGCCTTTCTTAGTTTCTGCCATTTTCTTTCCGACTTTAGTTTAAAATTGAACTTGTGCAGTATCTCTGCTTTTTTTTCTTCGCTTAACTTTCCATTATTGAAAGCATGCCTCCACGTTGCAATAGTGAAGTAGTTAGCGTTGATTTGATCTGCTAGTGTTTGGTTGTCTTGTACGAACAACTTTCCTAGCGCATCGTCTGTGACCATGTTATATATCTTTAAAATAGTATTCGATCATATCGAGTGCCTCACGTTTGGTTCCGTAAAGCAACTCGTGTTCCATTATCTCTTCTAGGTTTATAGTAGTACACCATAATGACCATTTAAGAACGCCATCTGCGTTTGGCTTTTCCAACGTGTCTGCAATATCCACTAACGAGATGTTGTGTCCTTTGTGTACAACAATGTACGTACCCTTCTGTAGTTTAATAGTTTTCATATTAGCAAGTAATAAAATTACCTAGGCACTCGCGCATCACACGGCCATTACAATAAACCTCAGTTGCAGGATCTACCCCGTACTCATTTGCTATTTCTACTAATTCGTGTAGGTTGTTAGTCTCTAACTCCGTACCTCTAATAATCATCATGTAAGTCATGTCGTATTGCTTTTAAATTCTTAGCTAATATACATGTTTATTTTTAAAAAACAAAAAAAACAACAAGAAAAAAAAAGGGGCTAGCTATCCCCCTTCTTAATGCCTCCAAAGTAGAAGCTAAAGATCATGAGGGCCACACCCTCTACAATACCTATGAGGTGCAGGAATATCTTCTCATTGCTTTCGGGGACCTCTAGGAATACGATAGTACCTACCAAGAATAAGAACGCCATCAATCCTACCATCCCTGTGATAGAGAACAACCAATCCTTGGCCCCTGCCTGTACCATGGCCACCTGTCTTTTTCGTGCGCTGTCTCTGTCTGCTGTTTCCTTTGCGTACAATTCAAGCAAATGTGAGCGCAAGGCTTCACGTTCCTCAGGCCCTGTATCCTCATCGCTGTCAATGAGGTTTTTAACCACTCCTAGTACACCGCTATCAGGGAGAAGGTCTCCTGCTGCATCTAGGATATTAGGTGCCTTAGACTTGATGTATTCCAATAGCTTCTTGTTTATGAACTTCTTTTTCATCGGTCTTTTAGTCTTTCGTTTTCTTTCTCTAGGTACTCAACCTTGACACGTAGCGCTGAAACTTCCTTTGTGAGGTTTAACACTTGATCTCTTAACTCGTCTTTTTCTGTGCTTGACTGCGCTAATAGACTTTCAAGGTTCTTAACCCTGTCCTTTAGATCGTCTCGGTATTGAACACCATCATTGTTCTCTAGCTGTGATTTCTTTTCCTCGGCTCTTACTTTTAGCCTAGCCTCAAAGAATTTCCATATACCTGCAGACCCTGCAATAGTGACTATGGTGATTATTATTTGTGTGATGTTATCCATTGCGGTGCAGTTGTTCCGTTTTTAATCGTTTTAAATTACCAAAAGAAGAGAGTACAAAAATCACCCACCCGTAATGAGTCGGGGTTGGCAGACCTATTGTCATGATATACATTGCAAGGCTAGTAGAGTATAAACCAAATGTCAACATTGCCGCTCTTACTCTGCAATTGAGTTCCCCTTGAGCAATGCAATACAATTGGTAAAATCCTGCTCCTACTAAAAGCAGTTGATAAATAGGCATGAAGCCTAGTTCTATGAATGTCGCTATTGGAGCAAGAATCATAAGTGAAGCACCTAGGGTTATCTCCGTAGGTTGACTATCACTATATCTCCAAAGTTGTTGTAGTTGCTTAAACACTCTTGTCTAGTTTTTCTTTGTACACCCTGATAGTATTCCATAGGGCAAATATCATAATGATCAACCAACCCACACGGCTCCCGTTCATGAGTCCACCTGCAAAAAGATTCTCAACTGTTCCTAGAGCAATAAGAGCAGCAACTTGAACTGCAATTAACCTCATGCGCAAAGTCCCGTTCCAAAGCACGGCCCACATTTGAAATGAACCTGCGAGAATACCTCCGCTAATGAGTAGTATAGATGGGTTGTCAAAGTCCACACATAGAGCAGCAGGTAAAGCGAATATGTGACAAAAGGCGATCAACACCTCATTAGGTTCACTATCACTATACCAAAACAACTCCTTTAACTTGTCTAAACCCTTTGAACTCATGGTATGAGGTGCTTAAATTTCTCCTGCACGTCAAAACTAGGACATGCTTTATTCGCAAATTCATTATGGCCGTGTAGCGTAGCATCAGGATATCTAGTAAGCAACTCCATAAGCAATTGCTCCATTGATCCTAATTGAACGCCTCTAAGCGTATCCTTAGGCTTTTTATCGCCATCTAAGCCTCCTACATAGCATACACCTATGCTGCCTCTGTTTTGTCCCTTAGAATGCGCCCCTGTGACGCTTTCCTCACGACCTATTCCGATCTTGCCGTCTAGCTCTACGACATAGTGATAACCAATGTCCTTCCATTTGTTGCCGTCAACGTGCCATCTACGAATAGTATCCGTATTGATATTAGCACCTTCGATTGTTGCGCTACAATGCACGATTATTTTATTGATCTTTCTCATGTCTTTCTAGTTTTTCCTATGCCCTGTGCCTGTAGCGATCCGTCACAGCACTTGCGAGAATACGTGTTGTCCTGACATAGGCATCCACGCTTGCTATTCTTTGGGCTTGTTCTACTTGGCGTTTTGTCCATTATACGAGATCTTCAGTTGGTTCGGGGAAATACTCGGGATGCAATGTCTTACAAGCCTCTGTCCATTCACGAATAGCAGAACTGCTACCGAAAGTATGGATGCCCATAGGCGC
>Ga0070746_10001881_pt1 | contig 12450 bp, 11 predicted proteins | sample VirMetDEL_Mar_21_FD_77016 | JGI IMG/M metagenome (GOLD analysis project Ga0070746, IMG submission 77016) | Aqueous microbial communities from the Delaware River and Bay under freshwater to marine salinity gradient to study organic matter... | ecosystem: Environmental > Aquatic > Marine >... | reverse complement strand
TTTTGTGAAAAATTAAAGGAATTGTTAGATGCTAATAGTGGAAATACTTATACTTGTGAAATCAATTTACAAACTGCTAAAATAACAATTACTTCAAGTGATTTAGGTTCTACATTTAAAATATTACCAGGGAATTTCTTATATGAAAGATTTGGATTTGATAAGAACTCAACTAATACTTCTGCTGGAGGTATATTAATAAGTAGCAATGTTGTTGATATGAGTCCGGAAAATGATTTATACATAAGGAGTAATGTAGTAAGTGGTGGTATTAATAGTAATGAAGATATATTGATTGACGTTCAGGCGTCAGGAATACCTCCATTTGGTAGAGTGCAATTATACAATACTGACCTTCAAGGATATACTAAAGGATTAAATAATAAGAGTAATATATTCAATTTTACATTAACAAATGAATTTAATGAAGAATTAAATTTAAATGGTGTTGATTGGACTATGAGTTTATTATTCTTTAAGAAAAGTTCAATTCCAGCAACTATAAAAGATTTTATAAGATACATAGTTCAAAAATTTTAAAAAAATATTTTATATTGTAATAATATACTAATAAAAAAAAATATATTATTATAATATAAAGAAAATGAGTGTTTTAGACCCTACATTAGATTATACTTCAAAACAATTAGAGAACTCTTCATATACCCATATGAAGATTGTTCGTCAATCTGGAGCATCAACCGCTAATCCTGGTGAAGATATCCAATTCGAATTACCAGTTCAAGCAATTAATTTAGCACGTAGTTATATGACTATTGAATATCGTTGTGATGCTCCTGGTGCTAATAATTATAACTGGATTCACGAAGGTATCGTTCCATTTCAATCAGTTCAATTATTTACTAGAGGAGGTCAATACATTTGTGATATTCGTGATAACTGCACTGATTACAGTCGTATTGCTATGACTTATAGTTCTACTGATTCTGAATTAGAACAAGGTTCAAATGCTCCTAATGCAACCCCTTTACATACTTCTAATGACGCTAAATCACATATAGGTCATTTAGCAGTTGCAGGTTCTACTGCTAAATCATATTGGGAACAAGGTTATTTATATACCCCTGGTGTTAATGTTGCTTTAGATGGGTCTGAAGATGCTAAAACTTATAAATTATTGATTCCATTTAAATCATTAAAAGAAACTATTTTTGCTGTTGATAAATCAGTATTATTTGGTGAAATTTTAGTATTGAAAGTAAAAATGGCTACTTCTGATGATATTGGTTATGTAGGTGTTGCTTCTACTAGTCCTAACGCTGCTAATCCTGTTTCATTAACTAATTTAACTTTCCGTGATATTTACCTTTACGTAGCACAAGAAAGAAATGCATCCGTTGTAGAGGCCCTAAATGCCCAAACTAACTCACAAGAAGGTTTTAGTTTATTAGTTCCTTACCCTACAGTGTTCCGTAATAACATTCCTCAAGCAACTCAGCAAAATATTACATTAAGACTTAATCGTTCTCACGGAAACTCTTTGAAAAAAGTTAGAACTGCTTGTTTTAGTGCTTCTGCTAATAAAAATTTAAGATACGATTATCATAATACAAGAGCAGGTAGTAAAGTTTCTGAATATTATTCATTATTAAATAACAACAGACTTTCTGAATATAATGTAAAAGTTTCTGATAATTTAGATTGGTTAGAAATTAATAAATCTTGTCGTGGAACTCCAATTTATAATGAAGCAATTTATAGAAATAATTGGTTAATAGAAAATGAATTTAGTAATGATGCTGATAAAATGAGTGATATGAAAACCACCGATAGCAACGTATATTCTGGTATCTCACTCGACCAAGAAATCAGATTTGACGTATATGCTACTACTGATAATGCAGCTCATAACTGGATAAGTTGCGTCCACGGACAAAAAGTATTAAACATTAATGCTTCTGGTTTAGTCGTCGCTTAACTTTTTACCGCTCACTATGTTCGCCCCAAAAAGTTATCAAAAAATTTAATAAAATATTTTATTATTATATACAAGTTATAAAATAATAAAATATAAAAGATGGAACAAAAATTTAAAAACGATTTAAAAAATGAATTATATTTTCAAGATAAATATAATAATGATTTTAAAAAGATAGAAAGATTATTATTGACTGAAACTAAAAGAATTACAAATCAGTTTAACGAATTTTCTGAAATGTATAGGAAATCACGTGAAGAACCGATTGCAGCTGATTATAAAAAATTAGATTATTTTAATGCTTATATCGGTCATATACTGCGTTTAGGAAATAAATATTTAAAAAAAATAGACGACGAAGGTGCAGATTTAATTAAAAGATTTGTATATCATATTTATGATAGAGTTAAGGAATTAAGAAAAGCATTTAAAAATAACGACCATTCTAAACAGATATTAGTAAAAACAAAAAATTTACCACCATATTCAAAAGAATTTTATGGAGAAGGTATTTTAAAAACTTTATCATTAAAGGCATTTAAAACACTTGCAAATCTTTATAGGAAATCAGTTAAAGGTTCAAGACCATTAGAGGATGGTGAATTACATTTTCTCGCTGGTAATTTTATAGGTCCAGGAACAAAGATAGAAAAATATAGAAATGTAAAACCACTTAATAGACCGGATGCTGTAGCAAAACAACACGATATAGATTATTATGAAGCAGTACAAAAGTTTAAGAAAGGAGATATCACTAATAAAGAAAGAAAGGAATTAATTAGACTTGCTGATAATAAAATGATTAGAGCATTAAAGGAAATGGGTAAATTAGAAGGTATTGAAGAACGATATAGACAAGCAGGACTTCGTGGAATACAATTTAAAAGAAAAGTTGAAAATGTAAGTCCATCACTCGCTAAACAATTATTACCGGCAGATTTAGTTGGTAAAAAACGTAAGCAAAAAGGTAAAGGAGAACAAAGGGGAGGTATGGATGAAATTAGGGAAAGTAATATTTTACCAGATGCCCCAACAACTCGTTTTTTTACTGGGAGAACTGGGCCAATTACTCGTGGTGAAAGAAAAGCAGAAGATGCAACTAGAAGAGTAATGGATAGTAGGAATATGAGGGACACGATAGGATCATTTGCCCCTATGGTTCAACTTATCAGAGAGGCAGATGAAAGACGAGCACAAATGAATGAATTAGATAGAGAAATAGAGCAATTAGAAGATGATCTGGCAAGAAATCGTAATAGATTACTTAATCAAGACAGACGTAGTGAAGTAGATAGAATGAATGCAAGACTTGGAAGACTTATAAGACGAAGACAACAAAGGGAAGCACAAAATCCTATTCAACCGAGAAGATTATTTTTTGGTGATGGGGAAGGTAGTACTTTAAATAATAGAATTGTAAGTAATAGAAGAAGATTTGAATATTAAAAAAAAGTGATTTATATATAAATATATTTTATATTTATATAATATATAAATAACATATTATAAATATAAATATGAATATAAATATGAATATTAACACAGATGAAGATGAATTAAAACAAATATTAGATGAACCTATTATCCCTGTTAGTGAAGTTGAGAAACAAATTATAAAAAAAGAGAAAAAACGAAAAAAATATTCTTATAAGGAATATTATAAAGAATATTATAAAAATAATAAGGAAAAATATAATAAAAATTGTATTTCTGGAAGAGGTAGAGGTGAAAATATCAAAAAAAGATATAAATTATCTATATTAAGAGATGGTGTGCCTATTATGAGTGAAGAATATAAAACTATGACTGAAATAGGTAATGTATTACAATTACCGAAGCATACTATTTCTATGATATATAGAGGTAAATACCTAAATGGTGGAAAAAACTTTCGAACAAAAGATTATGCTAATTATAAAATTGAGAAATTATAATATTAATATATTATATATAGAATAAAATGCCAATTGTTAATAGACAAACAATCGTAGTTCATCATAGTTTAGCAGGTGCTATTCAAGAGTTTAGTAAAAACTTATTTATTGATTTTACACCTAGTAGCGTGATATTAAGAGAAGTTAGTTATGGAGAAGGTGCAGGTGGAACTGATTTACACGGAATATTTGCTCCTTGGAGTAATGGCGTTGTTGGAACATTTGTAGATGATACTAATGCTGGATTTGTAAGTAATCCTGGAACATCTTTTAAAATTAATAATCCAGGAATGTTTATGAATGGTGATACTACATTTAGAGTAAGAAGATTAAATAATAGCACAGGTGCTTCTACTGCAACTGGTAAATTATCATTAACATTAGAATTTATATATGAAGTATATCCTCAACCAACATCAATAGTTAATGAAATGAAAGAATTAGTTTTTACTTTAAGAAATACACAAAATACAGATGATTATCCTTTTGATGAAGTAAAAACTCTGGATACAACCCCTCCTCCATTAACAGGTAAAGTTGCTGAATTAGAAGCAATGGAAGGCGGCGAAATGTCTAAAAATCCGCAAGGTGAAAAAAAAAAGCATCATCTAAATTAGAAATATATCCTCCTCTTAATTTATCAGTTAATCAAAAAATTAATGAAATAAGAGACGTTGATTTTGAATATAGTGTTCCATTTAACCCTACTAATACATACGACCAAACGACTCCACCATTTTCAGATATTAGAGGTAATAAACAAATTGAAGCATTAGAAAATGAAATTGAAGAACAAAAACAATTAGAATTACAATCTGAATTAGGAGAAGAAGTAGAAGAAGAAAAAAGACCAGTTGGAAGACCTAGAACTAAACCAGAAAAAACAGGACCATCAAAACCAGTAGGAAGACCAAGAACTAAACCAGAAAAAACAGGAAAACCAAATCCAGTAGGAAGACCTAAAAAAAGTAGTAAAAAACCAAAAGACGAAAAAGTGGAAAAACTTTTATTTTAATATATTATAAGATGATTGCAACATTGACTAAATCAGACCGGAAAAATAAGAAATGGAAAGTTGTTATAGAGAATAAAAAAACTAAAAAAACTATTCATTTTGGAGATAGTAGATTTTCGGATTATACCAAGCATAAAAATAAGTCTCGTATGGAGAAATACGTTGCACGTCATCGTAAAAGAGAAAACTGGACTAGAAGTGGAATAAAGACTGCTGGTTTTTGGGCGAAACATTTGATATGGAATAAACCATCATTACAAGATAGTATTAAGGATATAGAAAAAAGATTTAATATTGATATAATATATAGAGGATAGTTTTTGGTGTCGGTTTGATAAAGCGACGATGAGTTCAATAATAGATAGTAATATAATACAACATAGAATTAAGAATAGGAGAACTATTCATTTCTATATGAGTATTAATGCTGATGGAATAATATATAGTAAAAATGTTGATTTAACTAAACCTGAATTTGGTAATCTTGATTTTATTCCGCACACCGTTTATGTAAAATATATAGGTTTTCAAAGTCAGCATGATAATCAACACGACGATTTGTTATATCTTGATTGTGATTTTATAAATGAAAATACAACATTAGTTCCTTTTCACCCAAAACATATGGTTCAATCATTTCATAATTTAAGATATACTTGTAAGCAAAATTTAGATATTAGGAATGTTAATTTTAATGTTAGAGCAATACACCTAGATAATGAATCAGTTCCATCAGTTCAGTCAGGTAGTGTATTATGTGGATTAGAGTTTGTAAGATATTGTAGAGTTAATGAATACTTATAATTTCTTTTTTATTTATATATAATATAGAAATGGATGATTTCAAAGTTAATTTAATTGATGTTAAAGGTAAACCATCTGGTAAAAATCCTTTATTTGACGTACTATATTGTAATGTATATGCTTGTGCTAAAAAAAATTCCGGAAAGACTATGTTATTATATAATATCCTTCGTAAAGTGGTAGGAAAGAAAACAGATTTATATATATTTTGTAGCACTGCTAATAAAGATGCTACTTGGAAACAGATTATAGATGAATTTGAAAATAAAGGAAATAATGTAGTTGTTTATGATTCTATATTAGATTCTAAAATGGTTGGTAAATCAAAGCGAAAAGTCAATAATTTAGAAAATTTAATTAAGAGTTTTAATGCTGATGAACCAAAGCGTAAAAAGAAGAAATCTAAAAAAGATAAACAGGAAGGAGGTGAAGAAAATAAATTTAGAATTTCTAGACCTTATGAAAGTTTAACAAGAGATATGTTAGGTGATAATCATATTGTAAATAGAATGTTCGCACGTCCCGCCGTGCATCACGATAATAGAGAGGTAGGCGTCGATACGCCTGATAATTTTATGGATGGAAAAGGTGAGACACCTAAAAAACCAGAAAGACCTAATAAGAAAGGCATATTATATCCAGAAAAAATTATTATATTTGATGATTTGTCAGAACAAATTAAAGACGTATTTTTGAGTGCTCTATTAAAGAAAAATAGACACTTTAAGAGTATGGTAATTGTATCATCTCAATTTCCTAATGACCTTCCTCCAAGTTCTCGTTCCCAATTTGATTATGTATTTAGTTGGGCCGGTCATAATGCTAAAAAACAAAATGTATTACGTAGAATGTGTGATACTAATATTACCGAAGATGAATTTTCAAAGTTGTATTATTATGCAACAAAAGAAAAATATAATTTTCTATTATGTGATTGTAGAAACAATCAATTTAGAAAAAACTTTAATGAAATAATATATAAATAGGGTTGCACCCTATAACCCGCTTTTTTAATAAATGTTATAATAAATATACTTTTATTTTTTATTTTTTTTTATAAGAAATAAAAGTATATATTCACAACCCACCATTGTTGTTTATTGTTTATCCGTGGATATATACCTTTTTAATAATTTTATGTGTATAAATAAATATACATACCACCCGAACATAAAATTATTAGTTAAAATTTAAATTAAATTATAGTACATCTACCACTATTTACTTTCGGAATTACTCCCTCTTCATTAGTACATTTAACTTTTCTACTGAATTCGCTTTTAGTTTTTACAATCATTCCGTCTTCTTTGTGTTTTATATACTCAAAACACGCCTTTTGACCGTCTTGTGTTAAATCAAAATCTATTGTTTTTTTATTATATAGTTTATCATATATCTCTAATGGTGATATATTATTTTTTCGGCATTCGTATTCAATACAACTTGACGGAATGCCTTTCATTCTTATATGATAATCTACTACTTCTTTACCTTCTTTATTTTTACCTACTAATTCTACCATATACATCTTTTTACCTAAATAATAAGCGTTTCTTCCGTATATAGTTTTATTATCTTTAACTTCGTCCATCTCAAAATCAATATGAAATTGTCCTAAGTTTCTACCTATTAATTCTCTATTGTATCTTTTATCTTCTTTAAATAATTTTCGTAATTTAGCAACATCATCGTAATTCAATTGTATACTATCTGTATCAGTGTAATAAATAAAAATACCATTATCTTCTGCTAAATACATTACTTCATTCATAATTCTTTTTGACATACTTAATATTTCTACTCCTATATGTACTGAATTATAATGAGAGTTTATTGGTTTATATTCTTTTACGAAAAACTTATCTGCTATTTCTATGCTTTCTTTGATATGATTATATTTTTTGAATAAATAGTCATTGTGTTTTTTACTATCTAATATTTTTATATCTTCTTCAATAGGTTTTAAGAGGGTACGTCCAAAAGCAGAATTGAGAATTAGTTTGTATATGAGTTGAGTGGGTGATTTTTTATCTTTTAATTTTAATCTTTCATTATATAAATGTAATATAGTTTCTTTGATTTGTGGATTTCTACCTTCATCATAATAATAACCTTCTATTACTATAAAACTAATATCTTGGAAGTTTATTAAGTCTTCTAACGAAAATCTATCTACGTGTATTTCTCGACCTTTCATATCATTAGTAAATATTCTTATACCATCTTCATTTTTATAAGACATTGCTGGAAAATGTCTTTTTTTACCTACATCTAATATTTTGATTTTAATAAAATATCCGTCTACTGATTTTAAAAACTCATAATTTAATTGATTTTGTTTTAAAACTTTCGGTCTTCCCTTTAAAAACCCGGGCATTCTATTCATTCCGGAGGGATAACAACTCCGACTATCGAAATCTGCGATTTTTGTGTTTAAAACTTTATACTTTTTATTGCTATTAGTCATACACTTACCACCTACTACGCATTTTTGTATAAAATCTCTTGGTATACCGGACATTTCATAACAACCATCAAAACATTTTGATTTTTTAATATAATTATATGATAAACCCGCTATTGTAAATTGATTATTTATATCTAAACCAGTTGAGTCTAAAACCATTTCTCTAAAAGAGAAATAACCTTTTTCTAAAACAATAACATCCATTTCACAATATCTTTTAGAATATTCAATTATATCTATTTCTTCGTCATCTTCATCATAACAATTCCATTTTATACAATTATTTAAACATTCTTTTCTATCTTCTTCTTTAACAAAACTTAAAAACTCTTCTTTTTTCATATATTCATTTTCTAATGGATTTCTAATATTATAAGCGTCATATGGCATTATTTCTTTTTTTTGGTCTAATAAAAAACTTTTACCAAATTTTCTTAAAGGCATTGTAATTAGTTTATAACTATCTTTGAATTTGATATTAACACCGAAAAAAGATGCTTCACAACTTATTATACTATTCCCTTTTAATATAGGGTTTCTAATATTTTCTAAATGTTTTATTAAAAATTGGAAATCATAATAACAATTATGAGCGATTAAAATGACATTTTTATCTTTAATTTTATTTAACATTTTTAAAGCACAATCTTCACCTATAAACGTTTCTTTTAATTCACCTTCTTTTTTCATACAACATAAATAAGGTACGTGTATTTCGTTTTCATTTGTATAAGTCTCAAAGTCAAAAAATATTAAAGTCCAATCTTTCTTTTTACGTTCTTTTTTCTTTTTCTTTTTATCTACTATTAATTTTATACTATTATAATTATATTTTAATGATGTGTACCCATTATCTTTATCGTAAAATTGACTACTTATCACGTGGTCGTAAGGTATTGGTTCTAATAATTTTTCTTTATTTATTAGTAATAATTTCATTAATTCAAAACTATTAATAAATCTCTTATTAGATTTCTTATATTTATTTTTATATTTTTTGTATATTTTTCTAAAATCTTTTATATGTTTTATTTTTTTTCCATTTAATAACGCATATGAAGTTATAATAGTTTTTTCTATTATAAAAAAGTGTTCGTCTATTAATCCTATATTATATTCTTCTTTCGTTTTATCTCCGTAATGTATTGTTCTCGTTAAATATTCTTTATCTTCTTCTTTTTTATTTTTTAATTTTTTCAGTTTTATATATATACCTAATTCATCTGCTATTTTTTTTAGTTTATTTGTTGGGGTGTTTCTACTTTTTATTTTAAATCTTAAATCATTAAGTTTTACTTCATCTAATCCTCCGTTTTTTAAAGCATTAAATAAACAATTTTCTTCATAATCTCCTTCGTTTTTTCTAAAAACTCCGTATCTTGATAAATCAAATTCAGTTTTATTATAATATTTCCAATATGCTCCTTCTTTGCCTTGGTATATATCATATACTATACCTCCTTTATGTTCTGGTTTTTCTTTTCTTTCTATATATACTTTATTGTTTTTCATTTTTCTAACAAAATCGGCGTCGCTTCCTTTCGTATCATCTTCCACTACATTATATAAACTTTTCATTCTACTTAAATTAGTTTGATTTAAAGTGATATAAGTATTTCCTACTCTTGCTACTATTCCATTTTGTTTATATTCTTCTGCTGTTTTAAATGTTTTACTTAATATTTTAGTTAGTTTCATTATACTTATTTTTCTCATATCAACTACTACCCCTCCTTCTTTACCTATTGCTTTACTATCATCTCTCAATTCAAGTAGGTTCTTTGTTATTTTATTGATGTATTTTTTTCTTTCTTTTTTTTCTTTTTCTTTTTTATCTCCTCCTTTTTGATTATTAAAAAAAGTATTATAAAAAATACTATTAGATAACATATTGGATATACTATTACTATATATTTTTTTATTTTTCTTTTTTATTTTTTTTTGTTTATTTTTATATATTATAATTATATAAAATAATTCTTATATATAAATAAAATTAATTTATAAATAGGTTTAAATCTATTTATAAATTAATTTTATTTTTTAATCTAATAATTTTTCATAACATATATTGCACATATATTCGGGTGTAATAATTCTATCATAGTCTTTTTTATGACATTTAGGGCATTCTCTATTGTTTTTTATTCTTTTTCTTTCTTCTTCTTTTATTTCTCTATCAATTATTAAATCTTCTTTTACTTCTTCTATTGCTTTTATATATCCAGCGTTTTTAAGGGCAGTCTTAATATCTTCCTTTTCTTCTTTTAATCCCTCCCACGCATCGCCGTCAGTTAGTAATTCCTCCAATTGTTCCGCTAGTTCACTATACTCAATAAATATTTCATTTACATAATCTATATTGTAATATTCTTCTAAATTACTTATATACTCGTGTATATCTTCACTCTCAGCGTGATAAAAACCTAGACTTATAAAATAGTCTTTTTGTTCCTCAGTTAGAGAATAATATAACTCATATTGATTTACCTCATCAATATTATTAACCCCTTCAATTTTGTAATCAGTTATATTAATTTTAACCTCTTGCGGTGGTGGGTTGTTAGGGTATGTACTTACGCTATCGTGGTCTCTAATATTAACATTAATAGTATTTATATTAATGTTATGGATTTCCCCCAATTTATCCATCATATTCTTATATTCTCCATCTGTTAGTTTTTCCTTGACAGAAAATACTAAATTACTTAACTCAATTAATTTATTGCTTGACATTTTTTATATTGTTGTTGTTGTATATAATACCACTAGAAAATAATTTTTTATATTTTTATTTTTTATTTTTTATATATTATAATAATTAAATACATTTATATATAAATCACTTTTTTATTTAAATTAAATTAAATTAAATTAAATTATATATAGGTATATGACCCTATATATAATTTAATTTAATTTAATTTAATTTAATTTTTCCTTTGTATTTTAAAAGATGTATATATTTAATTTAATTTTTATGTTCGTTTAAAGCGTTTTCGTGGTATAATTCCCTAACGTCTTCCCATCCGTTTATTTCTCCCTTTAAGAAATAACCATCTGTTAATATTAATATAGTTCTTTTTTCTCCGCTTTCTGTTGTTGCTTGTAGTATGAAGTTATCCATTTTATACATTTTTAGAAGTGTCCCCAAAAGTTCCATTATTTCAAATGATATATTTTTTAGTTCTATCTCTTTATTTATAGGTTTATCAAATACTATATAACCATCTCCTACTCTTTTATTTTCTGCTATGTTTTTATTCTCAATATCTTCTGTATTTAAAAATGATAATTTTATTTTTAGGTCGGCGTGTTTATCTAATATACTACATACTATTTTAAACCTTTTAGCACTTATACCTAATAAACCAATCCCCGCTGTTGGTTCTTTCAACCATTCCATTCCGTTATTCAGTATATTCATTTTGTTTAATGCTTCTCCCATTTCGTTATTCAGTATATCTATATCCATCTTTAAATATAAGATTATATAATTATTTATATATATATATTATAATATTAAAATATATAAATTATAAAATCACTTTTTTATTTAAATTAAATTAAATTAAATTAAATTAAATTAAATTATATATAGGTATATGCCCCTATATATAATTTAATTTAATTTAATTTAATTTTTTCCTTTGTATTTTAAAAGGTGTATATATTTATTTATAAAAGGTTTTCATCATCAAATAATAAATAAGGTTCTAATTCCATTAAATAAATATAAGGTTCTTCTCCTTCTTCTAATGAATATTTTTCAATCATTTTATCTAATTTATCATTATATTCATCCGCTTCCTCTTTATCACAACAAATTATAAAATCATTTTCACCGTTAGGGTAGTGATATATACCTTTATCGTCATCGTCAAAATCCTTATATATTTCTGGATTAATATAACTATTATTATAAACTTTATACTTTTTTATTTTAGTGTCATATTCTACTATTACACCATTATCAAATGATCGTGTTATATTTCTTGATATTTTTGGATTATATTTATAATCTCTACAAATACACCCCCATCGTCTCACTCTTGTTAGTATTTGGTCTAATTCATCATCATCGTCAATTTGCTCGTCAATTAAAATATCTTTTAATTTCTGGCGTTTATTCTCAAATAAATCAACAACTTCACCATTTAAAACTTTATCAGTTAATTCCATAGGTATACCTTTAATTTCACTCATTTTTATAATTTCTATAATTTTTATAACTTTTATAATTATTTTTATATATATATTATAATATTAAAATATATAAATTATAAAATCA
>Ga0070746_10001880_pt1 | contig 12451 bp, 14 predicted proteins | sample VirMetDEL_Mar_21_FD_77016 | JGI IMG/M metagenome (GOLD analysis project Ga0070746, IMG submission 77016) | Aqueous microbial communities from the Delaware River and Bay under freshwater to marine salinity gradient to study organic matter... | ecosystem: Environmental > Aquatic > Marine >... | reverse complement strand
CACTATAATCTAATAACCTTGGGTCTACTGGTGTTCCTGCTTGAAATGCCATAATTATAATCCTAAAAGTTTTCCTCCTATACTACCTGTGCCTGCGCTAAGAAATGCCCCACCTATACTACCTAATCCACTTGTGAATCCTGCTCTACGAGTTGCATCAGCTTGTGCTTGTGCGCCCATTAAACCAAAGTCTTGTGATCTTTGTTGCATAGCAAGGTTTGCTCCCATGTTTGGATCAAATAATTGTGGTCCCATTTGTTGACCTGCTAAATTATATGCTTGTCCATATGCTTGTGTTCCTAATGAACCTGATAAGGATGGTCTACCAAATAGGAATGCAGTAGGATCACCACCTGTTGCTCTAAATTGATTGAAGGCTTGTCCTAATGCACCTTGTTGTGCTTGACCTAATTGTGAGCCTAATCGTCTTCCACTTAAGCCCATCTGTCTGCCTTGTAAACCTGCAGAAATACCTGCTTGAGTCCCTTGCATAGCCTGGCTTCCTGCTTGCATACCTTGCTGACCAGCTTGTAGTCCTAAACCAGCCATTTGCATAGCTTGGCTTCTACGACCTTGGCGCATTCCCTCTGCTGATTCTTGCATACCAAATCCTAACTGCCCGGCAGCCATGGCATCTCTAGCTCTTTGTGATCTCTGACTTGCTATCATTCCTTGTTGGTCAGCGGCAAGCCCACCTGCAGATCGTGCCTCTGCTCTTAATCCAGCTCTAGTAGATTCACGACCAAGTAATTCCTGTGCCATTGTAGAAGCATCTCCTACACGACCACGAGCAGCACCTGCCATTCTAGCGGCTTGGTCTGCTTCTCTAGCTCTCTCAGCAGATAGTCTACCTTCTGATTCTGAGTATAAGGTCTCTGCTTGTTTTTGTTGTAATGCTTGTAGCTTAGTTAATCTTGGGTCATCTACACTTGCTTCTGAAGCTAATCGTTGTGCTTCATCTGCTGATAGCTGAGATAGCATATCAACTCTTGGGTCAAGGTTTTCAACATCTGCACCTAGTTTATCTGCTTCGGTTTGGAAACTTTTTTGTAAATCCTTAAATTCTTGTCTGTCTTGTCTGAATCCCGCAACATCTTCATCAAATGCAGTCTCTGCACTAGCAGTAAAATCTTCAATATCTCCTACTGCATCCATGACACCTGCTCTATCTTCAGCAAATGTATCAGCTAAGTCTCTTGTTGCTTGAGCGGCTTCAAATGATTCTGGGTCAGCGGCTCTGACTGCTGCAGTATACTCAGGACCAAACTGTCTTAGTTGATCCATCTCTCTTTGCTTTTGGGCAGTATCTAATGCCCCCATTTCTTCAGCAGCTCTACCTTGAAGTCCAATCAAACCTTCTTGACCATCAATACCAAATAAAGCGGCTTCCTGGTCTGCTAATTCTAATGCAGTATACTGTGGTCTACCTATTCTTTCAGCTTCTAAAATTTTAGCCTGTAAGGCAGGATCGGATATTGCATCCATATAAGATGAGATTTCTTCTCCTAGATTCAATCTCTCTGGCTGTTCAATGACTGTCTTTCCTTTTCCCATTATGCTTTAAGTAACTTTTTTAAAAATTTTAATGAATATTCAACTCTTTCTGGTCCACCATTTCTTTGTCTGATACTGATTATATTCTTTGTTAATACATTTGGTTCTCTTTCAATTAAATCAATGGTTAGTTTCCTCATTGCTTCTTTGTTATCAGCAAATAAAAAAGCTAAAAATACTGTATCTCCATTTGGTTTATCTTCTTCCCAATTTTTAATAAAGTCCCAACCATCGTCATAATTACAATTGTACCACATGTGTACACCCACAACTTCATCACCATCATATATTACCGATATTGTCTTTTTCATCATATGGTAAGTGACCATTGTGGTGATGATATCTTCACTCCAATCATCGAACACTTTACCATTTTCCTTCCTTATACAATATCCCACAATCTTTTCTACTTCTTTAGGAGTTCCATTTATTTCCAACCATTTTCTTGTGTAATTAGCTAACATACTTAATTGTATCCTAAATCAAAAGACACTCCTGTTACAAGTCTAGGCGCTCTATCTCCAATAGATGTATTAATGTTTGCGCAATTATAATTTACTGTACCTGATGCTCTATAAGCATCATATCCTACAGTTGCTCTTTGATTACCTGTAACGTCAGAATGCTCATCAACATTACTAATAGCTAGAGGGGCCATATTGCCGCCAAATGATGACTGAAATGCCACACAAGCAAAACTATTATTCATATCTAAAGTACAAGCTCCATTTGGAGTACCATCGTCAGCCTTACGATCATAAGTATCTGATGCTGATATAAAGCTAGGAACATTATCATATTGTAAAACAAAATACTTATTTATACTTTGATTACCTCCACTTCTAGCACAAGTTACCGAAGATATATCTCCTACCCTAAAAGCACCAATAGTATTAAAAGCACCATCGCTAGAGTAATTAGTGCTTTTTATTCTACTGTAAGAGTAAGGTATATCTGCACTTGTACTGGTATTTGCACAAGTAATATTCATAGTACCACTTCTTGATGCAGAACCACCAGCAGAAGCTATAACAACAATATTTGTGTTAGCACTTAATTCTGCTGTATCTAAAGTAAAGGCTTTACCACTATCCATTGCACCATCATCTTCTTGAGAACCTATTTTAGTTAACTTTGGATTACCTGTTGAATAATAGTCTGTTAATTTATTAGTACCAGAAGCAGGTATGTTTCCATTAATATTTGTGTCCTCTACATTAGCCCCACCTCTATAGTATTCAGATAATTTATGAGAACCACTACCACCGAACTGTGTAGCAATCTCACTTAACTTAATTCTTCCACTAGCTTGTAATGGCATGGCTATTTAACCTTAGCTTCAAGCTCTTGCACCTTAGCACTAAGCTCTTTAATTGATTCTATTAGTAATGGTACAATCTTAGTGTACTCAACTTTTAAATATCCTTCCTCAGTTTCTTTTACTGCACTTGGTATAATCTCTTGTACTTCTTGTGCAATAACACCGACATCGCTACCAGAATACTTTGACTTATCATTCCAATCAAATGTATTACCACTAAGTTTTTTCACCTTAGATGTAGCATCTTGAATAGGAGCTATATTATCCTTTAATCTTTTATCAGAAGATAGTGATGCTACAACATCTCCATCAGCTGATATATCGCCTGTAGCATAAATATCATCAGTAACTTTACAACCAGCTTGGTTATCTGTACCAGCTGCATTTTTAGCCACATCTTGACCTACCTCTAATCTTAGAGTGCTATTAGTACTAAGTTTAATTTCTGCTCCATCTTCATTAGCGAAAAGATTTAAATTACCAAATTCGCTATTGCCTGTTATATATGGAGCATCTACACTATAATCAGTATCATTAAATTTAATATAAGGAGTAGCACTTTCAAGTATTAGATGGCTTTTATTTGTAGTAGCCCTTATAGCTCCATTTACATATACATCTCCAGTTACTTCGAGACTTCCAGTAACTTGAGCGCCAGAAACATCAGCACCACTTGCATCTTTTCCGACATCATCTGATATAGCAAAGATATTATTTCCTTGGTGTCGAAGTAAAACAACATCATTAGCATCAATAAAAATATCTGAACCAGTATGAACTGTTTTCATTTCTAAACTACCAATTGAAGAGTTTCCAGTTATATATGGGGATGTGGTACTTACATCGGTATCAGTAAAAGTAATATTGGGTTGATTACCTGTTAGTAAAAGATGGTCAGCTACAACTTGGTCATCAGCATACACATCACCAGTAACATATAAACCACCTGTTACTTTTGCTCCTGCAGTATCATTACCATTTTCGTCTTTACCAGCATCGGCAGCTACACGAAATCCTTCTGTTCCATTATGCTTTAACATAAGATTATCGTCAGCATCAATAGTAATATCTGCACCACTTCTTGTTGCTAGTATACTTAAACTACCATCTACTGAGTTTCCATTTACCTCTGGTGAGTCTCCACTATTACCATCATCATCTAATATAAGCCTTGGAGCAGTACCAGTTAAGGTCATAGTAGCAGTATTATCTGCAATAAAGCTAGTTTTAGCTATGGTTATTGCATCATCCTTTATATTATCTGTGTCAATTTTATCTGTAATTAAACCATTACCTGCAGAATTTCCTAATACTGCTTCATTAGCATCTACCTCTATATTGGTAGGTGCTGCGGTAGCTGACCCTATATTACCTATTACAGAGTGACCTATAATATGCTGAATCTTATTAAGAGGAACACCACTTGTAGAGCTACCATCTTTGACTGTTAACTTATTATTAACAACTGTAATTGATTGGTCATCAGTTAATGGAACTTTAGGAACTGCTTGGTTAACTGCATTATTCAAGTCAGTAGCTGTAACCTGCTCTCCTGTTGTGAATGTTTTACCTGTTTGAAATGTATCACTCATTATTCTGCTTTATTTGTTGATCTAAATGTTTGTGCTGCCGATAGCTTGATAGCCCTTATACTTGGCTTACCTTCTTTATTTGTAATTCTAAATTGTCCACCATAGGCTCTTTTATTTCCTATTCTACCACGAATGGCAACATCTTCGCCTGCAGGTAGAGTAACACCACTATTATAACTCTGTAAAGTTCCTAATGGAGTATCGCTATCTATGTTCTCTGTAGGAAAATCTATCTGATAATTTGTAGGACCAAAGAAAGGAGAGTTGGATTGTATTTCAAATGAATTGTATTTCTTTCGGTCAATATCATTGAATGTATACATTCTGGTTTTCATCTCACCATTTATCAATACAGAATTAGGAGTTGTTCCACCGATAGTTGTAATAATTGTATCAAATCCATTCTTAGCATTATTTGAAAACTCAGCTTCGTTACCTGCTATTAGGTGAACACCACCATCATTATTAACTACATAAAGTCCTCTCCTTTCACCCTTACCTGCAATGACTAAATTAGTATACTCAAATATTGGAGAAGTATTTATTTGGTCTATTGATTCCCATGCTTGGGTTAAGAAGTTATAAACCAATAATGCATTATTAGTAACAGCATCATTAGCACCAGGGGAAGAATCAAGTGGTACTGCTAGGTAATATCTATTATCAAAGTAAGCGGCTACTGAGTTGCTCGCCAATCCTCTATTAATTCTATCAATTGTGCTTTGTATTGATTCAGACAATGGGGTCTGTGTACCACGAAGATTGTATTCATCTAAGAACTCTAATGAGTAAACACCATTATCTGATAAGAAGAATACATTTTTACCAACTTGTACAATAGACTTTCTAGCTGTTGCACCAATCTCATCAGTAAGAACTTGAGATGTAGCAGCTATTGGGTTGGTTGTTCCAGATACTCTGTGAATACTATTCTTGTTGAATATTAGGATAGAATCTTCTGTAAAGGATGTAACACCTACAGTAAAGTCTGTACTACCTGCATTAAATCTAAATGATGCATATATTTTATCATATGTATTATTGTCTAATATATCTGATACAATAAGTTCATCATAAACATTTCTAGATGCATTGCTATTATCAGGGTCATACTGATATGGTACTATTAATCTTCGTTGGTGTAGAATACCAAACTCAGGCGCAGGCATATGTATAAATCCTAATCCTTGTGGTAATGGAGTTTGTACAGTAACACTTTTATTTGATTGATTATAATCAACATCAGCAATAAATTTAAAATTCTCATTCTCTAAATCTATAGAGCTTACTTTTACCTTATCGTCAACAGCTAGTCCTGTTAGGTTACTGTGAGTTACTGTAAGCTCTTGACCTACTTTTAACTTAGTTAAGTTAGTATAACTAACACCTCCCATGGTTACAATTTTATTATCAGAAGGTACTGATGCACTAGAAGATGTAACTGATTCAACTTGTGTATAAACACCACTAGGTACTTCTGTAAACTGTGGATACTCTCTTACTGTGCCAGTACCTATTGTAGACTTTTCTGCAACAAATACTGTGTCTTGCTGATTATTAGCAGCACCTATTAAAGTAAAGTCACTAGTTCCTTGTGTTTGAATCTTATATGTTCTTCCTGCAACTATTGCAGTCGCAGCTACATCTGCTGTTGTATCAGCATCAATTTTATTAATAGATAGGTCACACTCTAGTGCAGTCTGCCCACCTTTTCTAAATAGTATAACCTTATTGAATGCCTGCAATATTTCTATCTCTGAACTATTATCTACTCCACTTGCATAAGGTATTGTATATGTTGTTGAACTAATTGACTGACCACTTGTAAATGAACTAGTCTTAACAGCAACTAATTGTGTGTCAGAAGCTAATAATATATAACTTTCATTGTCAGCAGAGTTTGGATCAGAAAATTTACCTGATCCATAAATATTTGTAATAGCATCATCTTCTAAGACAGGATATACTACAGTACATTCTGTATCAGTACCATTAGTAAAACCAGTTCCTGTTACAACCAATGTATCACCTGCTCCTTTTGTATAAATGTGAATACCATTAACACCACCAAGACTACACTCTGAAATATTGATATATCCAGTATTTGGAAAGTCTGCATATGTTGCACTACCACCACCAGAAAAATTACTAATTGTTATAGTAGTAGTGTTAGTTACAGTAATACTTGTGGTTGTGTCTTCTCCTAAATAAAATGGTAAGGTTATAGATTCAGTTCCTGTAGATAGTGGTGATGACTTTACATCAGCACCCATGCGAACAGACCATTCTCCATTTCTGTCGCATCTTCCATTATTGGAAACCTCTAAGACACCTTGAGGTAATTGGTCAGGTCTAAGTCTATTGTTGAATCCAATAAACCCTGCATCCATATCTTCAAGAGTCCTATCGTCCCTTGCTCCATATTTATCATACCTAGACATTTATAAAGTTTATCGCTTACCCATCCTTCTTCTGAGTATAGCACCCTTGCTTTTACCAGCTTTAGCCATTCTTTGTGAAGGGCTTAATCTATCTTCACTTGGTAGTAGGCTTCTAACAAAAGATGCAACACCTCTTTGGTTTACACTTTTTAAATCATTATTAATTTTACCCTCTTCTTTTGTTGCAGGAGTGGTTGTCTGTCTTGTGCTTTCACCTGTCTTAGGTGGTGCAGGTGTAGAAGGTGCAGAAGGTGTAGAAGGTGTAGAAGGTGTAGAAGGTGTAGAAGTGCTTGTGAAGTCAGACTTCTGTGGCTTGTCTTTTTTCCAAGCAGTTATAGCCGCACCAACATTATCAAAACCCTTCCAGGATTCTGGTTTCATTGAGTGTGGTTTTTTTTCTTTCCAAGCATCTAGGGCTTTTTGATATTTTTTATCAGCTTCTGTAAGCTGAACTCCTCTATTGTCATTAAGTGCCATAATATATTGTATTTAAATTGTTAACATTTCCACCTGCGGAGTGCAAGTGCTTTACGAGTTGGTCTGCCCTTAGAGTCTTTCATGGGTCCTTTGACCCCAGACATTCTAGCGCAAAATGATTTCTTTCTAGCTTTCTTTTTACCAGTAGGTTTAGACTCAGTAACTGGTGGCTTTAAATTAGCACCAGTCTTTCTTTTGAAGTAAGCTCTACCCGCAGCAGTTAGTCCACCTTTCTTTGACTTATGTTCTTTCCTCATGCTTTTCTTCTTTTATGTGAGTAAGGGATTCTCTTACTACTTGTTTTGGTTCTTTTAAATTTTGCTTTCTCTGATGAAGACATCTCCGATTTAGTCTTTGGAGTTTTAGAACTAACTCTCTTCGAGGGTCTGCAAGCGGGATATGCTCTACTGCTACCTTTAGCTGACTTTCTTCCACAAGGCTTCCCGGTTTTGATAGCTACCCATTTCTCTTGATGCCATCTCCTGAGACTCATACCTTCTTTCTTTTACTATATCCTTTAGCAGTTTTCTTTTTTCCTCCAGGACCCTTTACTTGTCCCTTACACACACGAACTGCATAGCTATTGGCATAAGCTGATGGATATACATCATACTTTCTTTTGGCTGCTGCCTTACCTCTAGCACATAACTTGCCCACTAGCACTTACCTTTCTTCTTCATCTTTCTTTTTGTAGGTGGTCTACCTCTCTTAGTTCCATATGTTCCTTTTCCCTGTGGCATAATTATTTTCCTTTCTTGTTTTTAAAATAGCAGAATGCTACAAAAATTCCTACTAATACTGCACCAACAAATCCTGCATCTGCTGGTTCTGGTACTGAATTATAATCAACTGAAAGTCTATAATCTACTTCACTCCAGTTGTATTCCTTACCTTCGTAAAGTAATCCATCAAATTCGCTATATGCCCACTCTGGTATAGATGGAACAAAGAAATAATTGTAACTAGTTGATGTAATACTATCACCCCAACCATAGTCGGAGTCATTGTTGATATCAAGTTCTGAAAATTCGTGGCTCATTTTTTAAATAGGGTTGTAAATATTGATGCGAAACTCATAAAGAATTTCTTGATGAAATTGTCTTTGGGCAAAAACATCATTATAATAGATATTATACCAATGTAGGCAAATGCCATAGCCATTAGATCATCTTTGTAGTGAGTTAAAATAAATTCTATCATTGTACTGGTGATACTGGTCTTATACTTGAATGAGGTTTGATATCATCGCCATTAGGCATGAATGGTGTTTCTACTATGGGTATGGCATCAGATTTAGCCTCAGATTGCTCTGTATCGGCTTTTGATTCTTCTTGAGGGTCATCATTAGACTTGACTTCCTCAGACTGCTCAGTAGGCTCTGAGGATGAATTACTTTCTTTTGATTCTGTCTTTTGTGTTTCTGATCCTTTCGATTGTTCAGTATTGGAGGGCTGAGAGGTTTGAGAGGATTTTTCGGAAGACTCACTTTGTGAAGAAGCAGAGGGTTCAGGTGTGGTGTCCGAAGACTCGCCAGTTGATTGAGAAGTCTGTGGTTGTTCGGAAACCTCTGCGACAAAATCCTGAGCTTCAGCAACCTTCTCAGCAATAACTTCTTGTCCCCAATCATTGAGACTAGCAAAGTCCACAAAGTTATCAATAAACATTGGGACTTCAAATCTTTCGTCTATTACATCCTGGGCAACTTCAGCTACGAATATCTCAGTACGATCCTTGGCGATATCTACTTGAGTTACTGCTGCGGTAGAGACTGCCACAGTTCCTGCCGCTCCCAACTGAGATACTTGGGTTACTACAGGTAAATCCTTTATGCGATCTATAAGAGATTTCTTAAGCGCTTTAGCACCTTCACTAGCAGACTCTTGAGCCTGTTGTATATGTTCACTAATATCTTCATGATCTTTTTCGCCAAGCACTTGGCTGATTGAATCCCTAAGAGTTTGTAGTTCTTTTCTTGCTTGTTTTTTATCCATTTACAAAGGTAACACTCTTCCATAATTATTTGCTTACTGCTGCTGATCCAAAGTAAAAAGATATAATACTGATAACAGCAGTCTTAATCTCTGGTAAAATTATATATCCATGTAGTGTTTGATAAGTTGTACCTGAAGCTAGACCCCACCACTTGCTATATTCACTAGCAACTGTAACACCTTCTTCGCTATGAGCTAATATGAATGGTGCAATAATTACTCCAAACAATACTGTTAATACTATGATTCGTCTAGTCCAAGCACCAAAGGCATCTACCCTAGCTGCTGCCGCATCTGCACTTTCGTCTGATGCTTTTTGTTTCTTTATAAGTCCTTCAGTAATGGCTGCTTGATTCTGCACCATAGTACCAATTAACTTAAATACGAACCCAGAGAATCCTCCTCCAAGCATTGCTAATAATTCTGTTGTCATTCTTTGCCTTTCTTAAATATATGCCACCAAGCAATAGACAGAGATGCTATCGCTGCTGACAAGTGCATTATAATTTGTGCCTCTGTTCCAAAGTCATCCAGAGCTATAGTAGCTTGAGTTAATCCTACTATTCCCCAAATCTTGATATTGCTAATTATTGCTTCCATTATACTTCCTCAGGTTCCGGGAATGTTACATCATTAACAATAGAAGACTCTTCATCTTCTGTTAGTTCGTATCCATCTACGACAAGGGCATACTTGCTGTCAGCAGTCACTTGTGGGTAAGTATGGTAACGAGTACCAGAGCCTACTCTATGGTAAGCATAGCCTCGTCTAGCACCCTCTGTGTCTGCTCTTGCAATCGCATCAGCTTCTGTGTCGTATACTAAGTAATTGATTGTTTCTTCGCTCATAATTATAAAAGTGTTATATTGTAATAATTTGCTATTTCTGATTCTATAGTTCCTCTATCTGAAGATAAGTCAGAATTATAAATAATAAGTTCATTCATTTTACCTTGTAGATGAAATGTTAAAGCATCTGATGGAGTTCTACTTATACCATCAAGAACTTTTGCTTCAGCAACATCTACATCAACCATCGTAAATAATATCTGCGAATCAACAGCTAAATTATCAAAAGCATCATCTCTATCTGCTAATGTTATTTGAGAACCATTCTTAAACTGAGAGCTTCCTTGTTCTGCTCCACCTACTGTACTATTTTTATATACTTGAGTAGTTGAGCTACCATTATCCATCATTGGAATCATAGTTCCAGTAGAGGTACTAGCTGAACCACCAATAATAATTTGTTGGTCAGCAGAACTATCTATGTTTACTACTGTAAATATTGTAGCATCAGTTAATGTTAAGTCAGTAAAATCAAGTTCATCATCTCTAGTGTCCCCAGTAAAGAATACAGATGGGCTACCATTACTCTTACATATACCACCATTTTGAACAATAGATGGTTGGTCACTAGCTGTGGTCTGAGTAGCATCATTACTATTACCACTTTGATCGTACCAAGTTTCTACGAAACCATTACGAGCTATGCGAGATATTTTGAAATCAGATAGTGTAGCTGTTTTACTAGAACCACCACTAACTGAGTTTATACTCATATATTCAAAACTAGCTCCAGTCCTTAATGACATTGAATTGAAACCATTTGATATAGTTTGTGCAGTAGCACCAGCACCAGTTGCTGTAAGTCTAAGTTGAGCATCATCAAATAATCCATCTGGGTCATTTACATTGAAACTAACTTTATAGTAATCATTACTAGCAGATGCTGGGGATGTAATTTTATATTTAAAACTAGTTATGTTGTCTCCAGTAGCAGTTATAGTAAATCCATCTTTACCATTTGCTGTAAATGTTGTTGTACCATTTGTTACATTATTTTGCCATTCAGTATTTGTAGCATCGTCCCACTCGTACTCATCATTATATAAGTTGTAATAATTATTAATGTTGGACTCAATTAAAAATCTATTATTAGCTTGGTCTGAGTTGTAAAATATTAATTCATTTATATTAGCTCTTAATCCTAGGGTATCTGATATAGAATCAGTTCTTCCTCCATAACCAATTATACTTTTATCTTCAGTTATAGAACCCATAGTATTGCTAGTAAAACTCAATGCAGGCGAAGCATTAACACTTCCATTTATAGCTGTACTATCTCTATCTAAAGAAAGTAATCTTTTTCTAGTACCAAAAATTTCATCTGAAGTATCATTTGTATTTCCTCCAGAGGAATAAATAAATGCTTGTGCTTTTTCAGAAGCATTTAATCCAAAAGCAAAACCTTCATCAGCCGCACTCCTTGATGTTAAGATGCCACCGAATGCTGTTTGTCCTTGGGCTTCACCAATAACTGTAGATAAAAAGAAATCTGTAGAATCTCCTAGCTTAGAGTCTGTTTCTAAAAAGTCTGGACTACTTCCATCTGCATCTGCATTAAATTTTATTCCATCAAGCAATGCTCCATTTGATGCAATCTGTGGTTGGTTACCAGCAGTCTCTTGAACTGCATTGTTTGACCCAGCTTGGTCGTACCAAGTGTGGACGAAGGCATCTGTTCCGCTAATAAAATCTCCAAGTGTAGTAGCAGTTGTGCTTCCACTAGGAGTAGCAGTTACTGGTGAGCTTGCACTTACTTTGTTATCTGAATCAAATCCTACCACTACCTCTTCATCGTCTGAGCTTCTGCGAATACGAACTACACTATTATTGTTTTCAATTATTTGTACATTGCGAAACTCTGCTGTTATTGTGCCAGCCTCTAACCCTACAGTATTTACAGTAAAATCAACAAAATTAAAATCACTACCACTATTGTATCCAGCATCTATAAAAAATGGAACAAAGGTTGTAGATTTAGTGCTTACAGCATCTTCATCTGTGCCAGCAGTATTATCAGATATATCTACAGTAGCTTGAGAATCTCCTCCAGCGGTTGTATCTTCAACCATACGAAATTCACCCTTTACTGTGTATTGTTTTCCATCTTCTAAACCTTTTATTCTTATTGCTTTTGCAAAAGATGCTGTACTAGTTTTAGTAGCAGATACACTATATACTCCATTGACAGCAGTAGCCTCAGATGAATCTGGAGAGCCATTTGAAAATT
>Ga0070746_10001879_pt1 | contig 12455 bp, 15 predicted proteins | sample VirMetDEL_Mar_21_FD_77016 | JGI IMG/M metagenome (GOLD analysis project Ga0070746, IMG submission 77016) | Aqueous microbial communities from the Delaware River and Bay under freshwater to marine salinity gradient to study organic matter... | ecosystem: Environmental > Aquatic > Marine >... | reverse complement strand
TTCTTTGATGAGGGAAGCTCTTCGTCTGCTGGATAACACACTGCAAGGCACGGCACACATCATGGCTGGTAATGTTGCGACCCGTGAAGGATTCAACCGACTTGCCGATTGGGGCGCTAACTCTATTCGTGTAGGCATTGGTGGAGGCTGCTTTACACCGGGCACGCTTGTTCGCACTGAGAATGGAGACAAGCCCATTGAGCAGGTTCGACTTGGAGAGATGGTTTTCACTCACACTGGCGAACTCCACAAGGTGGTCGATACTATGACCTTCCAGAGAGACGAAGAGATCTACATTATCAATGGTGTAGAATCAACATCAAACCACGAGTATTATGTGGTGAAAAAAGAGGATGCGGGCCTGGTGAATGAAGACAACATTCAAGACCACGCTTTCTGGATTGAGGCAGAGCACCTAGATAAAGAAAAGCATCTTTTGATCGAGTTAGAGGAATAAAACTATAAGGAGTAAAAATGAAGTTTAAACTAAAAGAAATCCAATCTATTGAAACAAGGCACTATTGCGGACCAGTCCACGACTTAACAGTTGAGACCGACCACTCGTATACCATCCAGGGAACTGTTGTTCACAACTCTATCTGCTCAACTAGAATCCAAACAGGGCACGGTGTTCCAACACTCCAGTCTATTATTGACTGCGCCCGAACTGATCGTGATGCAATCCTTGTTGCTGATGGTGGCATTAAAAACTCTGGAGACATTGTAAAGGCTCTTGCTGCTGGCGCTGATGTTGTAATGTTGGGTTCGCTTCTTGCTGGAACTGACGAAACACCAAGCGAAACTTTCCGTGACCGTGATGGCCGCTGCTTTAAAGCTTATCGTGGTATGGCATCTGCCGAAGCACAAAAAGCTTGGCGTGGAAAAACTTCGTCCCTAGAAGGCGTATCTACCACTATTCCTTGTAAAGGCTCTGTATATAATGTTGTAGAAGAACTACTTACTGGTGTGAGGTCAGGCTTTTCCTATTCCGGAGCGAGAGACATTGTTGAGCTACAAAGCAAAGCAACATTCATTCGCCAGTCCCACAACGCAGCAGTTGAGTCCAGCACCCACATCTTACATCGATGAGCGAAGATCAAAAGCCAAACATAGTAGAGTATGAGCCAAAGTATAAAAACTTAACTTTCTCTATTGGCGAAAAGCTTCACGCTGATTTTCGTATTAGACTAAAGTATGAAGGCATTGGGCAAGGAAAGTTTCTTCGTTGGGTTATTCTCCAGTTCGTAAATCAAACATCTCTCTTAGAGCAACTGATTGAAGAATACAAGAAAGACAATGGAAATCTTTCAAAGACCCGTGAAAAAAAGATCCGCAAGGAAAAAGAAAAAACAAAGAAAGTAAGACAAAGTTTCTCTCTTTCAGAAGAAGAGTTAGGATCTATTTTTGACATTATTGAAATAGAAATGCCTGACTTGTAGTTTTTATAAATAACATACTATTTATAACTGATGGAATAAAAAGTTTTTTTATTTTTATCATACTATTTACTACAAACACTTATTTTTAATATAACAAAGGAGTTATAACAAATGGCTAAGAAGACACTACTTTCAGAGGGACACATTCGTAAGTTCATGAAGCTTGCGGCTATTGGGCCTCTTACCGAAAACTTCCTCTCAGAAGGCGACGAGGAAATGGGCGATCCTGAAGGCGGCGAGGGAATGGACGCTCCTGAAGGCGACGAGGAAATGGACGACGAGGAGATGGGAATGGGCGATCCTGAAGGCGACGAGGACGCAATCAAAGCCGCTCTTGAGCAACTCATTGACGCCATCAAAGCCGCTCCGGTAACAGACATCGCTGTTGACGCAGCCGATGAGATGGATGGAATGACCGAGCCAATGGACGAAATGGCTATGGACCCAATGGAAGAAGCATCATGTGGATCCATGGAAGAAGACATATATGAAGAGCTAAACGAAGCCGTTGAGGTTGTCGATACTCAGGCCATCGTAAAGAAAGTCACCCGCAGAGTTGCAGAGCGACTAATCAAAGAGTCAAAGCAGGACAAGCTTGCCGAAGTTCTAGCAGCGAAGATCGCAGCAAAACTCGGCTAAGACCTTGACTTAGAAAAATAAGTGTTTAACTTTAAAAGACCGCAGATTATGCGGTCTTTTTTTATTAGAGGAAAAAATGGATACATGGACTATCATTGGCGTGTTTTTTCTAGGAGTATTCTCTTATCGCTTTCTAGCATCACTCTTAAACTATACACATTCCTATAACTTTCTAACATACTGCCTTGCTTCTTGCTTGACTATGATTAGATCGTTTGGAAAAGATGTGGTAACAGTTAAAGAAAGGCTAATTAAGCAAATGGAAGATCTAGACATTCCGGAAGAAGAAAAAGAAGTCATGAAAAAAAGAATGGAAAAAACTCTCAATGACTGGCAATCTGTTACGTTTGTCCGTGTTGTTGCCGTTATTCCAAAAGAGTTCTCAAAAGTCTTGAAAACTAATGAGATCTGTGATAAGATCAAGGATGCCTTTAGCGAGGTAAACAAATAAAATTTATTCTTCACAAAACGAGGTAAAATGAAGAAGAAGAAGAACAATCTAAACGAAGAGCATGAAGAGACAGTAGAAGAAGAATCCCATGGCGCAATCCATTTCTCGCTGCCAGCACAACCAGCTGAGAAGGATCTCCGAACCGTAGCCGTTTTTGGAGCAATCAACGAAGAGAAGTGCGCAGATGTTACATCAGGCATTTATTATCTTTGGCAGAACACCCCAGAGCTGTTTACCGAGGAGGAGTTAGCAGAACACGAAGGGTTGATGCAGCCCGAACAAGACATTCGTATGATCATCTCAACTTATGGCGGAGAGGTCTTAGAAATGTTTGGCATTATTGACCTTATGAACATGACAAAGTCTAGTGGTGTCGACATTGAGACTATCGGCCTAGGCAAAGTAATGTCTGCCGGCGTAGCTATTCTAGCTGCTGGGACAAAGGGTAAGCGTCTTGTTACCCGAAACTGTCGTCTTATGCTTCACCAAGCGTCCGCAGGGACAATGGGCTCTGTGCACAATATGGAGAACGAGTTGGAAGAAGTAAAGGTCCTACAGGATATGTATGTTCGCTGCGTTGCCGAGAACTCAAACTTATCCATCAAGAAGATCAAGAAAATGTTTTCGTCAAACTCAAATTATTACATCTCAGCAGAGCAAGCTGTTGAGTATGGGATCGCTGACGAAGTAATCTAAGGAGTATTATGAAGAATTATCAAAGCAAACAAAACCTATCTAATAGTATCTCAGAAGCAGTTCAGACTTTAGCTGAGAACGTCCAAACAACTTTAGGTCCGAGAGGGCGAAATGTTATTCTTCACAAGAAGGATGCGCCACCCATCATTACGAAAGATGGTGTAACCATTTCAGAGTTTATTGAGTTTGAAGATCCATTCCAAAACTCGGCAGCGCAGATTGTAAAACAGGCTGCTCGTAAAACTGCGCAGAATGCTGGTGATGGAACTACAACAACAACAGTTCTAGCAAACGCAATCTACCAACAAGCACGCCGACACGTTCTTGCTGGAACAGCACCCATTGAGATCAAACGTGGTCTAGACAAAGTGGCCGCAGCGATTGTTGATGAGTTAGAAGAAAACAAACGACCTGTTGAGAACTTGGAAGACGTAAGACACATCGCAACTATCTCTGCTAATAACGATAGTGTGATTGGCGACATTGTTGCAACCGCAATCGACAAGGCTGGAAACGATGGATCAGTCCAAATTGAAGAAGCTCGTTCAGTTGATACAACTGTCGACATCCTAGAAGGCTTCCGTTTTGACTCTGGGTTTGTTTCTCCGGCATTCATTACAAATGAAAGAGCAGGGACTTGCAACTATGAGAATGCCCTGATTTTGGTTGCTGATGAGAAGATCGATACAGTCGAACAAATCTTTCCAGTGCTTGAGTTGGTCGCTAGAGAAGGAAGACCGCTAGTTATTGTTGCCGACCAGATTGACGGACAGGCCCTTGCTGCACTTATTATGAACTCGCAGCGAGGCACAATGAAAGTGGTTGCTGTAAAGGCGCCAAGATACGGAGAAGAAAGAAAGAACATTCTTAAGGACCTAGCCGCATCAACAGGCGCAACCTTGGCTTCTGTTGATGCTGGAGTGCTCGTGAAAGATCTAGTTTTGAAAGATCTGGGCCTCTGCAAATCTATTAGCATTGGCCGTGCTCAAACTGTCGTTGTCGGCGGAAAAGGAGATCTAGAAGATGTGCAGGAACGTATTGGCGCCCTTAAAAACGAAATTACGCTATGCGATGACATGGTTCTTTGTGAAAGAATCCAGGAAAGAATTACTCGCCTTGCTTCTGGCGTTGCTGTTATTCGTGTTGGTGCTTCAACAGAAGTAGAGATGACTGAGAAGAAGCATCGCATTGAAGATGCCCTAGAGGCAGTCAGCGCTGCGCAGGCTGAAGGGATCATTGCTGGTGGGGGCTCTACCCTTTATCGTATTGGCCGCCGTCTGGGCAGCCGTGAATCACTTGGTTACGATGACTGGGAAATGGATCATCCGGATCAAAGAACCGCAGTGGCTATTATGAGAGAAGCAACAAAAGCCCCTCTACAGATTATGTGTGATAATGCTGGAGAGTCCTTTGATTTGATCAGTCGGCAGCTCCATCAGGAAGGCCGCTCTTGGGACTTTACAAAGGAAGGAGTTGTTGATGCTTATGAAACAGGTATTCTCGATCCGGTCAAGGTTACAAAAAATGCTGTCTTGAATGCAGTTTCTGTTGCCGGCACACTAATTACTACAGACTATGCTATTGTAGAGGACTAACTGTGCTTCATTCCATCTTTCGAAAACTGTTAACTGAAGACAAGCGTTCCACCGAAACAGGATACAAAAATGAAAACAAGATTGAATCTTACTTTTCACAGTATCTTGTTCAGGACGGAACAGCAAAGAACGATCGAATAAAGTCCGACATTGTGATTGAAGTTCCGGGCCACCAAGACCCAATTGGAATTGAAGTAAAGACAACGCTAGATACAGAGTTCGGTCAATTAACAGTCGGCTATGATACAGAAAGAGAACGATGGGTGATCCACAACTCGAACTTTAACAAAGACAAGAGTAAAGAAAATAAAAAGTATATGGACCGGTTCTTTGTAAAGTATCTTCAACCATACCTAAAAGATCTTAAACCTCCCGCAGGATCAAACAACATCCTAAAGAAAAGAGGAGAGCGAGATCAAATAGTTGTTGGGCTTTACAAGGAACCGGGGCATAAGAAAACACTTGAGGCAATGCAGAATTCTTGGTTTGGGGAGGGCAAAGAGCACAGAATAGAGTTATCCCCAGCCATTCTACAAAAGTATTATAACACCAAGGGAGATGATCTAATCCAGATCAACGGCTTGGGCTTGTATAAGTTATCTGACCGCTTTGATATAGCCATTCCCTACTTTGGTGAATTGGTATTCAGAGCGGATGCAAAGTTTCATATCAAAAACCATGGCGACTCTTTTACTTTCAACATTGCTTTTCGTGCTGATGATTTAGATCAGGACAAAAGCAAAATGTCAAGATTAGATATATCAAAAAAAGAAGACGCAAATAAACTTATTAAAGAAATCTAGGAGATAAAATTGTGCAACAGGAACAGTTTGAAGTTACAGTAACTAAATTAGATGGGAAGATTGATCGACTAACAGACACGATTGAGTCAATTAGATTTGCTCAAACGGATATGTATGAAAAGGTCACTAACATTGAAAAAGCAATCTACAATCCAGATGAAGGGCTTTATGCTCGCCTCAAAGAGCAAGAGTCAGATCTTGAAGACTTAAAAGAGTTTAAAGCAAACATTACAAAGTTTCTTTGGATTATTACTTCGGGTATGACTGGCATCCTTATAAAATTTGGCTTTGATTTATCCGGATAGTGCTTGACAAAAAGAACTGGTGTGTTATAATGAAACCATAGTCAAGCGGCTGTGGTTTTTCACTTGGTGTAAAACAAACTAAAGGAGATAAATAAATGAGAGTGAATTTACAATACTCTGTTGAACTAGAGGACGTTTTTAAAGAACTGGCTTTGCTTCACGTGAGAAAGAACGAAGATGTATTACAACAGATTTATACCAATTCTCAAACGCTTGAAACAAAATTAGGGGAGGAGAGCCTAAAGGGCTCGCTAAAACAAGTAGAAACATTAAGAACCCAGCTGGCGCACTTTGACTCAACTTTGGCTGACATTGGAGCAATGTTAGAAGGTTATGAAATGTTTGTAGCACAGCAGGTATTACAAAAACAAACAGAGGAAACAAATGAGCAACTTAGTGAAACTAACGAGAGTGGAGAAGGTGGGCAAGAACTTCAACCTGAGTGAAGTATACGTCAATCCTGAATCAGTTTCTTACGTAATGGAGAATGTGCTCCTAAAAAGAAATCTGAACGAATCTAAAGAAGCTTGGCCGGATGATGTATCACAAATGCATCGCTTTTCAACAATCCACATTAATGGCCACACTCCCATCAATGTAGTTGGAGATCCAGCACTCGTTGAACAAAAGATCTTTGAGTCAAACAAACAACTACTCAAGGGATAAAATGGTAATAAATATTTGACACCATTATAAAAGTGCATATATTTATACCCAATTAACATCTTAACCAAAATTAAAGGAGAAAAAAATGTTAAGAACAGCATACACAAGGCACGACCGACTACTTGATTCATTATTTGGAAATAACTGGTCAGCCAGACAACCGGCACATATGCGTGCACAATTATCTGCGAATACTGAAAACAATGCTTATCGGATTCAAAGAGAGGAAGGGCAGTGCACAATTGTGGTACCACTCCCAGGCGCAAAGCGAGAGGACATCAATGTTTCTCTTGACGGAAACATCCTAGCTATCTCTTGCAAGTCAGAACTAGGCTTTGGGTTTGAGGACTTCAACACAACTTTTAGAACGACCGAAGGCACTTCTGAGAGCCACATCCAAGCATCCTATGAAAATGGAGTTCTAAGTGTTGTTGTAAAGAAGCCAGAAGTTCAGATTACAACAAAACAAATCCCAGTCAGCTAAAAAGGCTGAGTCTAAGAGAAAAGCGGCCAAACGGCCGCTTTTTTGTTGTTTTTGTTCTTGAATGACTATTTATGTTAGATCGTCAAAAAAGGTAAAATAAATGACTGAACAAGATCTCACTTCTCTTGTTGAGGAAGTTTTAGAAGAACGAAAGAAAAAGAGAAAGAAAAGCAAAAAAAAGAAAGAAGACCGCTGCACTCGTATCGCAAAGCGTAAATACGATGTTTGGCCTTCTGCTTATGCTTCCGGTGCTGTTGTAAGATGTCGCAAGGGGAAGATCTGGAAAGGCCTCAAAGAAGAAGAGCTAGCAGAAATTTCCGAAGAAGAGCTTTTAGAGATCTTGGCCGAAGAAGAAGATGAAACGCTTGAAGAAAAGAAAAGAAAACTAACCAAAAAACCTTCATCAGAAACTTCACTTCGTGATTGGTTTAAAAGAAAAGGAGAACCAGGTAAAGGAGGCGGCTGGGTTGATTGCAACTCGCCAATAAGAAAAGACGGCAAAATAACCGGCTATAAGTCTTGTGGTCGTTCTGGTAAAGACGACAAACGCTCCAAATACCCTGCTTGCCGCCCAACACCTTCTGCTTGCAAGTCAAAAGGCAGGGGAAAGTCTTGGGGAAAGAAATCAGCCAAAGGAATGAAAGAATCAATGAACAACTTGCAAGAACAAATTGAGAATGAAATCTTAGCACTTCTCAGCGAAGCAAAAGAAGAGGAAGTTAAAGACCTTATTGGAATTTCCAACCAAAAGAACCATATAGACTTCTTTAATGAAGATGGTAGTATTAAGACTGAAAAAGAAGAAGAATACAATATAGAAGTTAAAAAATACTTAAAACAGCTAAGTAATATCCCAAAGCAATATCTATCTTGGGTACAGAAAATGTCAAGCGGCGATCCAGAGCCACTTGATGAAATTATTTCAATGCTCAAAGCATACCTTGAGAACAAAAGTAAGTTTCAAGGCACAAAGCTCAAAAACTTAACCCCAGGTGGTATCAGACAAAAAATAGAGGATCTTGGTGAAGACAGCGATCAAAAGTCGTCAGAGAAAATCTCCCAGAATAACGATAAAATTTACGAATCAAACAACTGGGTTGGTGTTTATCCAAAAACAAAAGAAGGATCTATTAACGCTTGCAAAAATCTTTCAGCAGGTGTTCAATGGTGTACTGCTGCCACTAAAACAGAAAACTATTTTGATAGTTATACTGGCGAATACAACATTCATCTTTATTATTTCTTTAGAAAAGGTGGAAACACAAGATCTAATCCAAATGATGCAATTGCAATTGGGTGGGTTAAGAAAGATGGAAAACTACAAATTATCCACAAGAGAAACGCAACAGTTAATGCAACCAATAAGGATCTTTCAGAGTCAGATCTTCAAGAAGTCTTTGGTAGTGAATGGAGTTCTGTTAAAGACGCAATGCTTCAAGATCTTGGAAAAGAAGAAAGAAAAGAAACCGCATTCAATAAAATAGTCTCCAATCTAACACCGGAAACATTAAACGCTCAACTGACAGCAATTAATGATCCTAAAGAACAAATCCAGACTTTACTACATTTACTTAAAAATGAGATCTTTGTTCAAAACAAAGAAAGAACAAATTTTGCAACTTTAAAACTAAGTAAGATGACTTTGGATTTAAATTTATACAACACCGAAATAACCACCCTTCCAGATAACTTAAAAGTTGGTGGAAATTTAAATTTATACAAAACCAAAATAACCACCCTTCCAAACAACTTAAAAGTTGGTGGATATTTAGATTTATCCAACACCAAAATAACCACCCTTCCAGATAACTTCGAAGTTGGTGGAAATTTAAATTTACCCAACACCAAAATAACCACCCTTCCAGATAACTTCGAAGTTGTTGGAAATTTAAATTTATCCAACACCAAAGTAACCACCCTTCCAGATAACTTAAAAGTTGGTGGAAATTTAAATTTACCCTACACCAAAATAACCACCCTTCCAGATAACTTCGAAGTTGGTGGAGATTTAGATTTATCCAACACCGAAATAACCACCCTTCCAGATAACTTAAAAGTTGGTGGAAATTTAAATTTATACAAAACCAAAATAATCACCCTTCCAGATAACTTAAAAGTTGGTGGAAATTTAGATTTACCCTACACCGAAATAACCACCCTTCCAGATAACTTAAAAGTTGGTGGAGATTTAAATTTACCCTACACCGAAATAACCACCCTTCCAAACAACTTCGAAGTTGGTGGAAGTTTAAATTTATTCAACACCGAAATAACCACCCTTCCAGATAACTTAAAAGTTGGTGGAAATTTAGATTTATACAAAACCAAAATAACCACCCTTCCAGATAACTTAGAAGTTGGTGGAAATTTAGATTTATACAAAACCAAAATAACCACCCTTCCAGATAACTTAGAAGTTGGTGGAGAGATAATCGGAAGTGATGGTAAGAAAATAAGAAAAGCATCAAAAAAGGAAAATGGCTCAATGGAAAACATAGAAGAACAAATTTTATTAGAGGTAATGCAACTTCTTGAGTCGACAAACATCTCAGAAGGAATGCAATACCATATAGATAACAAAATACCCTTAACGGAGGTTGTCTATAGACCGCTCTCAGAGGGCTTTATGAGCCTTATGAAAGAAGCCCGCAACCTATACTCCCTTGGACTGTATGAAGCCCTCACAGAGGAAGAGAAGGACATTCTGGAGAGTAATTTAGGTGACGTTGATGTGTTCGAGGGGCAAGAAGTTCCGCTTGATATACCGATGCTCGAAGAACAAGAGTTAGACGAAGCCAAATACAAAGGCAAAGAAGTAGCACTAGGGAAACCAAAGAAAGGCGGCTCAAAAAAATACTATGTTTATGTAAGGAATCCAAAAACAGGAAACGTCAAGAAAGTATCATACGGTTCTCCTGATATGAAATCTAACTGGAATGACCCAGAAGCTAGAAAGTCTTTTGCTGCTAGACATAAATGTGCTGAGAAGAAAGACAAAACATCTCCGGGTTGGTGGAGCTGTAGAGCGCATCGGCACTTTGGTAAAAACGTTTCAGGAACATACTGGTAAGAAATAAACTTTTTATGTGCTCCGCAGGTCCTTTTCTTTTCTTAGGGACTATATAGTATAGGGAGCAAAAAAATGTATATACTATATAAAATAATGAATACCGTCAACGACAAACTATATATTGGTCAAACTAAAATCGGGCTAAATAAACGCTGGATAGGGCACAAGACTCGGGCTAGAAAAGGCTCGACAATGGCTATTCATAATGCTATAAGAAAATACGGGGTAGAGAACTTTTCTATACACCCAATAGCACAGGCAAGTTCATTGGAAGAAGCAAACAAAGCCGAGAAGGCACTTATCATTGAGCATCGTTCCCTTTGTTCCGAAAACGGATATAACATTACTACTGGCGGAAGTAACGGATCATTTTGTATCGGCATGCCCAAGAGTGAAGAAATGAAAAGAAAGAATGCTCTGGCTCATCGCAAAAACGCCAAGCCCATTGTTCAGTTTGATTGGAGAACAGGCGAACTTATCAAAGAATGGACAGGCCAAAAGGAAGCCAGGAGGCACGGGTTCTCAGGAAACATCATCAAGTTCATCAAAAGCGAAAAAGGTTATGGCTATGCTTATGATAGTGGCTGGATATATCTTTCACGATGGGAAGAGATAGAAGACAAAACACAACTAGCAGATCCCAACTTGACTGTTCATAATGGAACCCGTGTTTGCTGTTGGACAAAAGAAGGCAAGCTTGTAAGAGAGTATCCGACCCTGAGAGCCGCCGCTAAGGCGATGGGACACAAGAGTGACTCTAGTATAAGTAACGTCTTAGCCGGCCGCTCAAAGAGTTCTGGAGGCTATTTATGGACGTATGTCGGACAACAGCCGGATGTGTAAAAGGTCACCGGCATTCACACTTCATCGAGATCAATAAAAATAAAAAACTAAGGAAACAAGACTGGTCGTGTCGCTCTCACCGGCACTTTGGTAAAAACGTTTCAGGAACATACTGGTAAGAAACAAAAGGAAACTAAAATGAGCAAGCCCTATAAAGATAAGATAATTTCTGAAAACAAGCGCATTCGACTTTTTGAGCATGCCACTATCGATAAAAGCGATCTAGAGTGGCACCGTGATAAAGAAAGTCGCTTGGTTGAGGTTATTGAGGCAAATGGTTGGAAGTTCCAGTTCGACGATGAGCTTCCTGTTGTGCTCAATGAGGGCGATCAACTGTTTATCCCTAAAGAAGAATTCCACCGAACCATCAAAGGTCACGGTGATTTAGTTATTCGCATTACAGAAAACCCTTCACAAAAAGCAATCCAAGAAGCAAAAGGCTCGACAAAAGGATATATTTACGAAGTTATGGTAAGAATGGTTACAGATCGAAACAGAAACAAGTCAGAGATCGTCAATGACCTTCGCTCGATCAAGGATGTAACAGTTGTTTCTATCATCCCAGGGCAGGACTTTAGGCTACAAAAAGGAGTAGCAAGGGAAAAGACCTTAATCAAAATCAAATTCACCCCTGGCGCTTCTCCTGTAAAGAAAATGCAACAAATAAAAGGGGCAGCGTTCGGAAGGTCGTCTGACGGAGGCTGTTCTCATCCAAAGATCCTAGGCTTAATCGAGCTAGACTTTAAAAGAGAAACACTCAAACCAATCCGAACTTACTAAAGGAAAGCAAAATGAAAGACCAACCGACTGTAAGCTTTGACTTTGATAGCACAATCCTAAAAAAAGAATGGGATGAAGAAGAAGGAATGGACGTTCCGGTAGGCTTAGACCCAATAGCAGCAGACCTTATCAAAAAAGAGCGCAAAGCTGGTAATAAGGTTATTATTGTAACTTCACGCTACGGTCCAAAACCAGCCTTTGGTCGTGATAATGAAGATATAATTGCGACCGTCCAAGAACTAGGAGAGCCATCCGAAGATCCTGAAGAACCCAAAAAGCCCATCCCAGTTTATTTTACTAACGGCGAAGATAAAGTGAAAACTCTTCTTGACTTGAACGTTATAAGGCACTATGATGATGATCCTCAAGAACACAAAGCAATAAAGGACAAGAAAGCAAAAATTGAGTTGCCAACAATGTTCTTGAGGGAAAGCAAAAAAGAGCCGGCTATTAAGATCTTGATAAGGAAACTAGTGCTACAAGAACTAGAAGCCTATCAAAAGAAAATACAGAAAGGTTATGTAGAGAAACGAAATAAGTATCTTACAACTGGACCACAAAAAACCGGCGGTGCTCCTTATACAAGATCACCAAAACCAACAAGATCAAAATCAGCACCGCCCGGCTTTGGCGGGGCAGAGGAATAAAATGAAAGACATAAAACTTATAATGGAAAACTGGAGA
>Ga0070746_10001877_pt1 | contig 12466 bp, 15 predicted proteins | sample VirMetDEL_Mar_21_FD_77016 | JGI IMG/M metagenome (GOLD analysis project Ga0070746, IMG submission 77016) | Aqueous microbial communities from the Delaware River and Bay under freshwater to marine salinity gradient to study organic matter... | ecosystem: Environmental > Aquatic > Marine >... | reverse complement strand
CCAAAACTTAAAGCCATAACAATACATAAAATATTTAGGCCTACTAAGTAGCCCAGGAACGGCCAGGCTAATAGTGTAAGCAATATTAATAAAAGAATAAGGCCAGTTATTACATTGTTAGTTTTATCGTATAAAGCCAGGGTTCTAAATTTATCCATTATATTCTTTCAGATATTTCGCCAAGTTTGAAAATAAATGGAATGACCATAGGTATAGAAATAATAGCAACAATTATCCATTCAATTATTAACAAGGGAATTATTACTTTATAGGTTTGTTCAGTATTTTTATTAATCGAATTAACATTTCTATTTAAAGAATTAATTAAAGAATCAGCGTAGTGATTTTCTAGTTGCGGGGTATCTAACCAATCAGAATCATTACGGAATGAATTAGAAGGGTCAGCGTTTAAATTTATAAGTGCGGTTTCGTTCCCCAGGGCTATAACAATGGGTTTAGGTTTTGAAGGAATAAGGCCAAAAAGTGAAGGTTTGTTTATCATTGTCACCGCCCCAGGGTTCAATTTAAAACTAAGTTTATCTTTTGGGAGTTGTAAAATATGATTTTGTTTAACAACGCCTTCTTTAATATCAATTATTTTATTTTCTTGAATATGTAGAACTTTCAACTTTGAACATTTCGATAGTTTTTACGCCTTGATTTACCTTGGCCACTAAATGGATTAATTGCCTTAACATATTGTTCCCTGGCGTGGCTTTCAACACTTAAAGCAGTTCTAAGAAGTTCTTGTTTTAATGTGTCTATTGTTCCTAGGTTTTGATATTTAATAATTGTTTTATTACTTACTTTTTTCTTTTTATTATTCTTAGTTAGATCCTGGATAATTTTTTCTTTTATAGTTAATGAAAGAAGGGCTAACTGTTCAGCTTTTGAAATATTAGACTTGGAATATATATCGTCAAGTTCAGGCCTACCTTCTAAAAGAATTTTTGGATCACCCTGGGCGTTGCCCCCAGTATTAAGAAATTGAGTTCTTGAAGGAAGTTCCCCCCAGTTATCTAATTCGGAATTTGGTGTTGTCATGATTTTTTTGTTTATGGAAGGGGGTTATTTTAAGGAACTATATAATCAATAAGGTTTTTTTCCTTGGTGAAACCCCCTAATCCACTTCCCATAAATATTAATTTAACATTTTAATATATTAATATCAATATAAATACTAATAGTAATAAAAGACTTTACGAAATAAAAACAGTTACCCCCTACGGGGGTATAGTATTAATATAGTCTTAGCTTGAATAGTTTTTAAAAGTCATAATATTATTAAAAACCTAATAATGACTTTTAAACTTTACATATAAAAAGAAGGGTTTAATAATGCTTAATAAATATGGTGGCGTAGCAATAACTTTATTTATAACAATAATATTGATTATCGCTTTAGCCCCCAATTTTATAGAACAAACAGAGGAAACCAGGGTGACCCAAGTTTTAAATGAATCGGTGTCATGCACAACTGGAACAAGCGTTCCAGGAACTTGCACAGTTAATTTAATTAATCCCCATGAATATACGGGAACAAGGGGGCTAAGTGTCGAACAGGTTTCGCCTAGTGTTCTTAACTTAACAAGTAGTTCAACAATGGCAACGAATCGCCAAACACTAACGATAGAAGGATTAACTTTGGCTAATACTCAATATGATTTTGAAATTGATTATTTTAAAAAGAATCCTGATATATCTGATTCATTAAATGGAATACTTAGATTCCTTCCGTTTATGTTAGTAATCGCTTTAGTTTTTGGGGTTGGTTACCAATTTGTTGCAACATTCAGGCGATAAGCCTGGAAAGGTTTAAAAGAAATGCTAAACAATGCAAATATGGGAGTTGTAATCGGTGCGGTGGTACTGGTTGTGATCAGCCTTGTCCTTATGCCTACAATCATAAGTTCAATCGATGCAACTTTGACTGCAATAACTGCAAGTTCAAATTCATATAATGGAACTGGCGATCTTTTGGTTATAGTGCCAATCGTGTTCGTTACTTCAATTTTAGGAATTGCGGGATTTTCAGTTTACAAAGCGTCAAAGAAATAAGACTTTCAAAATAAAAAAGAAGGCGGTTTCAATTGCTTAACGGATTATTTTTAATAATAGGTGGAATAGCAAGTTTTAGTTTTTTATTCCAAACTTATTCAATATTTAATTCAATGATTCAAATTGTGATTGCCTTCTTTTCTTTTGTGTTAGTTGTTTGCGGTTTCTTACATTTAAACCAGGAATCAAAGGAAGATTATGAGTAGTTTAAGGATTCCATATTTATCCAGGAACTATATCCTGGTAGCTTTGGCAATTGCTACTTTTTTTATATTTACGCCAGGCGTTATAAGTGCCAACCCGCCAAGTAATGCAGACTTAAAAGAATCTTATATCTTCCAGGGAGTTGAAAGCCCTGGCGATGTTTTTATTGTTTCCTGGTATGATCTCCCCGCTAAAACTGGAAACAATACGGCAAGTCTTAACCCTTCAACTGATTGGTGTAGTTTTATCCTGGATCAGTCAGGTTGTGTTTCATTAACTTCAACTTTGCCCGTTATAGTAACTAATCCCGAAGGCCTACCCAATGGAAACTTATACATTAGATTTAAAGATAATACTGGTACAGTAAAGCAACAAAAAAGTATTAGAAGGATAACAAATTCATTATCAATTATTAAAATTGCCCCAGGCCATTCTTTAGATTTTACAAATCAATTTAATACTTGCCTGGAAGGTGAACCAACAGGATCTTATAATTGGACTACTGTTCAAGATTGTGAAACTGCAACGCTATCAACTGAATCAGATCAAAACAAGGCCTTCGGTGAATACATACTTAATAAAACTTTAGATATACAACTTGCAGAAAACTTCCCTTCAAATACTTTTATATCTAACGATAAAATAACTTCCCTGGGGCAAGTATCATTAATATCAGTAGCCTATTCCAATTTATTTAAAATAGCACCCCAAATATTCCAAACAGGGGCGTTTATAGATAATGAAGGTTTTTCAGTAACCAACGCCCCAGGCAAATCCGCCAGGGATCTTCAATCAGATCAAGAAATAAAAACTAATCAAACATTTTTAGCCCTGGAGAATTTAAGCCAACAATATTTTGGAATCCAGGCTACTACTCTTTTAACAGTTTTTTTTATTACCCTGGGCGTAATCCTTGGGGTTGTAATGTTTGCAATTACTAAAAGTGAAATATTTACAGGCCTGGGCTTTTTTATTCCCCTAGCCCTGGGAATGAATATAAGTTCTCCAATATCTTCCTGGACTTACGGATTATTATTAGTTCTTGGAATTGCTACCGCTATGGTTATGGGTAGAAGGTGGATTTCATGATAAACGAAAAACAAGCCTTAAATATAAATTTATTAATTATTGCAGTTTTATTATTTGCCTGGGCGTTAATTGTTCCAGGGGCAAAATGTTTAAGTGCTGATTTTACTAACCCTTCGGAATATTGTTATGTTCAATCTTTAACAATATCAAATAATACGGGTTCAGATTTAATAAACAAGCCTATTAGAGTTCCTAAAAATACGGCGGATCTTATTTCAGCAAACACAATATCAGGCGAAAACGATTGGGCTTTTTCATTAACAAATTCTTCCCTGGATAATATTGAATTTTTAATAACTTCTTATAATAATACTGCAACCCCTTTTTGGATCGTTGCCCCCAATATACCGAATGGGGGTTCAGTTACTTATAATTTATTTTACGGAAACAACACCAGGGTTCGGGATAATGGCCTTAACTTTGAATATGATTCTTACGCCAGGGTTAACCATAATAATAATATGAACCTTGGTTCAAATTCTAATTGGCAAGTTGTGGCGGATTTAAGGGTAACCGATAGTTCTAAAATTTGTCCTGACCCAATAGCTAACCCAAACTATACCGCTAACATAATCGATAAATACAACGAAACAGGATATTCAGGATTTCAATTATATTTTCTTTGCAGTAATGGAAACCCTTATTTAACTGGAAGGATAGCCAACGGCCAAAATGATATTTATTCAGTTACGAAATTATGGTCATCAAGTTTTGATAATTTAGATAAAAGAATTGAACTAAAAAGATTAAGTACGGGTTACCTTCAATTATTAATTGACGGATCAATCGAAAGTTCAGTAAGTGCCAATTTAAATATGGCTAACAATATTGATCATTTAGATATTGGCGGTACGGAATTAAATGCAACTGTTTTAAGAAATGCGGGAATTGAAATAGGTAATGACCAGTTATCAACTTGGACTTTTGATTCTCTCCAGGAAACAAGTGCAGTTTCACCATATTATCAATATTCTTTTAGTGATTACGCCCAGGGCAACAATCCAGGAACTTATTATAAAAATTATGATTCTACAAGTATATTCTTTAGTTTTTCAACGCCTAATTCGGATATAACTACTTTGGATACATTTGTTACAGATATTAGCGGTTTCGCCTTTCAAGATGTAAACGCCTTAACTTCAACTAATCAATTTAATCCAATAATTCCAATATCTGAACCACTAGCCCAGGGCTTAGGATTGCCCCCCGCTATGACTTACACGCTTTTATTTTCGTTCCTGGGGCTATTAATGGTGTTTGGCGTTTATATTGTTGCCCCGAATCCAATATTAGGATTAATAGCGTTTTCAGTTCCAGTTTCGGGGGGTGTTATATCGGGATTACTCCCGCCAATAACATTATATTTATTTATGATAGTAGGCCTATTTAGTTGGGGCTTTAGCCGTTGGGTAAAAAACAATTAAGGAAGGAATGATATGCAGTTTACAAGTTGGTTAATATTCGCCCTGGTGGTAACTTTTGGCGTTATCATTGACGGCTTTGCTGAAAACTCCAGTAATATTCCTAACGCCCAGGGATTAAGCGAAGTTAACGCCATGCTTGACACTAAAACATTAAAATTAGATCAAGCAACTTTTGAAGGTGAACCATTAAATACAGATATGGGATTTTTTTCAATAATTAAAGATATAGACAAAGTTAAAAAGTCTTTCATGCTTGATTATGAATGGTTTAAGCAAGAACCCCTTAACATACTTCGATTTATATGGTTGGCCTATTATGGGGCGTTTAGTTTATATACATTTTTCTATTTAGGAAGTGCAATCCTGGGGAGGGTTACATGACAAACACGAAAACATTTTTTTATTTATCAATTTATTTAACAAGTGCAATTGTTGGGTACTTACTTGGTTTAAGTAAATGCCCATTTATTTAAACCAATTAGAAAGGAAGGTATAATATGCAATCACTTAAAAATTTTTTAAACAACCAATCTATTCCGATAGTTATTTCAATAATGGCTTTGTTTATAGCTTTCGGAACTCAAGACACCCCTTGCCTAAGTGCAAATGTTTGTAGTGCGGGAAGTAATCCCGAATTTCAAAATGATGTAAGTTTTAAATCGGGAACAATTAACAAGGCTACACTAAGCCACGATTTAAGCCAGGACAACCAATATTTTCTTGGTGATTCAGGTTCGTCAGGTACTTCAACAATTGCATTAATAACAAAGGATAGTTCTAACCAAGAAAAATTATTAACAATTAACGGCGGGGTAACTGTTGGCCAAAGTTCCGTAAGTGAACCAGGAACTTTAAGGGTGCAAACATCTACAAGCCCAGTATTACAAATTTATGGAAATGCGGGTTGGCAAGATGTAAGTCAATCAACGCCAAGCCCAAATTTATATAATAGCTTTGCGGGTGATACTGGAAGTATAACGGCCAGTTCATCAAGTGAAACTATTACTTTTAAAAGTAATGACCCAAGTTTAACTTTTGATGTTCAAGGTGATTCAGTTTTTTTAAATAGTGCGGGAGGTGGAGGAGGTGGTAGTGCAGATTGTTATTATTATGCTTATTTAGGTTCAAATTATTCACCTTTTAATCCTAATGGAATTAATATAAATACTGAATATTTAGACAATTCAAATTGTTATACTATTTCTCCAAGTTCATTAGGTTCAGAAATTACTTATACTGATTCAACAACTAGAGTTTTTGAATTTTATTGGAAAATACAATTTGATGAGTACGCAATAAATACAGGAAGTACATTGGGTTTTTCATTAAAGTTCGGTGGGGCTAATCATCCAACAGCAGGTGTAAAATATGGGAGGATGTTTTCAGGTGTTTTTTCTCCAGCGTCTAAAGAATATTATGACTCAATGGGTGTAATTTGTTTGAATCAAAATGAAATTTTTGAATTATATATTGAATATTGGCAAAATAATTTAGATGTTGTGGGAGGAAGTCAATATACCTATTTAATTTTAAAAGAAATACCAAATTTAAGCACATACGCACAAAGCCAAGGTTGTACAGATGGAGAAATTAACTAATGATGAATTATGATCCAATTGGTACGGCCAGGCGAAAACAAATCGCCAGGAATAAGCAATTAACAAAAAAAAATAAAATAGATACACAAATCCCCCAGGCGGACAAATTAAAGAAATCCGATAAATTTGTTGTAAACACTAAATTTTTAAAATTAACAAAGCCCGATTCTAAAAAAAATAGCCCTAACAAAATATTAGGCGAAACAGTTTCTTTAATTGGAAGTTCCATAAAAAAAATTCCATTTAGAAAAGAAACTTTAAAACCATTTAAAGACTTGGCTAACACTAAAGCATTTAAATCAACTACAAAATATACATCTAGCTTTTTAGATAATTTAAGAAAAGAAACTAATAAACAAATTAAAACTAGCCCCTTAGTTATGACGGGAAAGTTTGGTTATAACAAAGTTAAAGATGTAAAAATTACAGTTGGAAACAATAATAATATTTTTGGAAAGAAAGGCGAAGTTGTAATTAAGGTTTCAGGAATTGCAGACGGAACAAGAAAAACAGTTGATTCAACTTTATTTGATGTTAGCGGGGCTAATAGAATCCTGGAAGGAAAGGGATCAAAGGGCGATTATGCAAGTGTTTTATTTGATACAGGCCTATGGGTGTTAGCAAAGAAAACAAGTGGAAGATCTAGCCTATCTAAAGAAGATAAAAAAATAAAAGAATTGGTTGATAGTGCTTTCGATAAAAAATGGAAAAAAAATAATTTAAGCACTCAAGAGCAACTTAAATTATATGAAAAATATAATATCGATAGGCCTAAACGATTTTATGACAACTTGCCCCCTAATGAAAAAGCGAAATATATAAAATCAGAAAAACAAAAATATCTTGATCGTCATATAAAAGCCCAGGCCATGGGTTACGATGAAATAGCAAAGAAAGAACTTCAAAAATACAAAGCTATGGCGAAAGAAGATAAAGTTTCAGAAATTATAAAAGATGTTCAAAACAAGCAAAGAGAATTAAAAAAATTAAAAAATAAAGAGTTAGATAAATTAGTTAAAGATATTGAACAGGATATAAGAAATCAAACCAATATAAATAAATTTAAAGAAAAACTAAAAGATCAGAAAATTGAAGATAACCAAAAACTTCAAGATGACTATGACGAATTAATTAAAGATATGCAAAAAAAATCCCCAGGGCTAAAAGATCCCCCGCCTGGTGATAAAAAACCGCCTTCAAATAAAAACAATGATAAGGGCGGTGGTACTGCTACGGCTACTAAAACTAAGGTTGATAAAAAAACTTCAAAGAAAACCGAAGATAAAAAAGTTGAAGATAAAAAGAAAACCGAAGATAAAAAGAAAACCGAAGATAAAAAGAAAACTGATAAAGAAAAAAGCAATAAAGAAGATACCAGTAATAAAGAGTTACTTAGTCCAGGAAGTGCAAAGCCTGGGGAGTTTGGGGGAGATCCTATTGAATCAAGTAATAACTTTGGTTTATTTAGAAATGTAAAAACAAATAAAAATAATCAAGATAAAAAAGAAGATGATCCTGGCAAAGAACCGCCAGGCAAAAAAGATCCAGGTAAAAAAGAAGCCCCTAGGAACTCTAAAGAATTTGAAGGTAATCCCGAAGAAGGTAATAATTTTGATGGATTATTTAAAGAACCTGAAATTAAACCCCCGCCAGGAAAGAAAACCCCTGTTGAAGATCCCCCGCCTGGTGATCCCCCAGGTGAAACCAAAAAAAAGCCTGGCAAAGAAGGGGTTAATATTCAAGAATATGACGGCGATCCTATGGCCGAAGGTATGACCAGGTTAAAAGAACGGGAAGATGATGAAGGGAAACAAGATCCAGGAAAGAAAGGCGATCCCGAAAATAAAAAAGTAACTGACCCAGTTGGTGAAAGGCAAAAGAAAAAAACTAAGGCTAAAGCTAAAGTTAAAACTAAAACTAAAAGCAAGGCTAAAGCAAAAAAGAAAATAATAAAAAAAGATGATGATGATTCAATTGCTAAAGTGTTCGCAAAGAAAGGGTATCCTAAAAAAATAGGCCTTAGATTAGGGGTAGTAGAACAAACACTTAATTTAAAAACAGGAAAGCAAGTAACTGGAAGTGATGTAAGTGACAAAATTCCGAATGATGAAACTAGGCCTAAAGAATCATTTAGATTATTAGAAACAAGTAAATCCAGGCCTAAAAAGAAAGAAGGAAGAATTGGATTTATTAAATATAGATTAACTAAAGATAGAAGGGGCGTAGAACTTTACGGAAAGGCAAGGCGTTTAAGATGAAAATAAATTATTTTTATATTGGTTTTATGGTTATTATTTTAGTAGTAACTTTTTTTATAATAACTTTTTACATTGATAAAAATAATTTAACTATTGGATATACTGATATTCCAATTATTCAAACTGAATCACTTGAAACAATATATTCAGATTCATGTTCGCCAGGCAATTACACAACTTTTAAAAAATTAGGTTCAGACTATAAAACTACTGCTAACAGTAAAATATTAAATGCTTTGATTCCTACGGATATAAATTATATTGAAATTGGTTATTCAGATAACGCCCAGGCCTGTTCAGATTCAAGCCTTACTAATCCAAAAACAATCCTTAAACAAAGTTTTCAATCAATGCCAGGCCTGGGATTTAATAACATTGATTTATTCGGGAAAGTGCCAAAAGATAAATATATTTATATTTACTTTACTGGTTCAACTGGATCAATTAAGTTACAGGTTCTTGATTATCAATAACAGTTTCGTTCACGCTATAAGGATTAAAAACTTTTTGTTTTTCAATTGCTTGGACTGTTTGGGCGGATTCCATATAACGCCTGGCGACTTCCTGGGAACTCCAACCAAAAACCTTCATAATATCTAATATATCCGATCCATTCTGTACCATTAAAGTCGCAGAAGTACGCCTTATATCGTGGCTAGACACTTTAACCCCCGTATGCTTACTAATTGCCTTGTAAGTGCTTATAATTGTATATTTAGTCATTCTTTCAAAAGATGAATTAATAAATAAAGCGGGTTCGTTATCTAATACTTTTGAAAACCTAGCTTTTAAATAGTCTTTTATAAATAAAACTGTTTCCTGACTTAGGCCAACAATTCGTTCCTTAGATCCCTTCCCTAATATTTTTAATTCGCCTGTTCCGTCTTTTAAAACAGTCATATCTTTTTGATTTAAATTAACAACTTCATTTTGGCGAAGGCCTGTTTGTAACATTAAAAAATATAATGCTTTTAATCTTTTAGAGTTTAAAAAATTTGAAGTTAATTCCCTGGAGTTATTTAATATTAATTCAGTAACTTTTTTTAAATTTAATGGTGGTATTGGGTCTACTATTGTTTTTACTTCTTTAACTTTATAACTATCTGCGAAATTTATTTCCCGCCCAATTTGATCGCCTACAACTTTAGCCCAACGCTTAATTTGTTTAATATAAGTTGCTATTGTGTTAGGTGATCTAAATTCCCCGTTTTCTTTGGGTGTTTCCTGGAGGTTTTTTATAAATTCCCTAAAAGCAATTTCAAACTGGTGATCAGAAATAACACTTATATTATTAATTTGGCTATATCTATTTTCAAAAAATTTTTCTTTAGTTAAATTAAAATATTTTAAAGCATAATTAACATGGCTAACCCTGGAAGGGCAATCTAAACAGGCTTTTTTATTTTCACGATAAATAACACAACTTTTATTGTTTGTATTATCACCCTTAATAAATCTGATATGTAAAAAATCCCGCCATTTTTCGTATATGTGCATATTCGCCCATATAGTTGAATTAGATAATTTTTGTTTTTCAAGGCCATGTTGAAAAATTCCAATTAATTCGTGTTCCTGGATAACCTTATCCACTTTATTCATTGAATACCAAAAAGAATTTGAAGTTTTTTCTGTATCCACAAAACCCCCTAATTTATCAGATACAATTTTTAACCTATGATTTATCTTTATATTATTAATATTCATAATGCAAATATTAATATTTTGGTTATGCCACTATTACCGCTAATTAGTATAAGGAATAGTTGCGATTTAACTATAACTTAATAATATGATTGGGCAATTTAAACCTGTCAAGGAGGAGATCGGCAGTTCGAGTCTGCTCGGGGTCGCCATTCAGGGCGGTATTTTAAACCACTAACAACACTATAACGAAAGAATAGTTATTCTTTCCTTAAAACTTTTGCTAATGCGATTTGCTTATCTTTTTTAACTTCTTTTAAAACAGTTGCAAGTTGCGGTTGTATCGAACCCCCAACAAATTTTTTATCCATATAACCAAGATAAATCAAAAGATCATCAACAGATATATCCAAAGCTAAAGCAAGGTTAATAGTGGTTTGTATGTCAAGCCTGGCGATTCTTCCTGTTTCCAGGAAAGTTACCCAACCTTGGCTTTTACCAATTAACCCCGCAAGATCTTTTTGATTAAGGCCTACATTTTCACGTAGTTCCTTCATCTTGATCCCGCTTTTTGGATCGCTATGATCTATAACCAAAATATTGTTCCTCCCTATTTTTTTAATTTTATTTATTCTAACTTGTTCGAATTTAGAAATCTCCAATTTCACCCCTAAATATTAGTTATTATGAAAAATATTATAACTTATAATATTGAAATTGACTTTTTAAAGGTATATATTAACGAATAACAATAAATTAAAAGGTGATACTAATGACAATAAACAGCGTTCAAAACTTACCAGGTAAAAACAAAAAGAAAACTGTTTCTTTCGTAATTGACGAAATTACTTGGGAACACTTTTCAACATTGTTAAAAGAAAACCTTGCATTAAATGATATAGATTCTTTAACCCCTTCGGTAGTTATAAGATCTTGGATCACAACATCAATCCAGGGGAACACTATTAATTTAACTGCAAGTTCTGACAATAAAAAATTGTTGATATGAAAAATAAAAAGAATAAAGAATCAGATATAAAAATATTTGTTCAGATGATTTTTTTAATTATCTTTGCAATTCCTTCCCTGGGCTTGGCCTACCTAATTCCTAATTTATTAGGTATGGGCAATAGCCCCCTGGAAGGCTTAATTAAGTTTTTTATATTTATGGGGTTTCTAGGTATTTCCTGGATCTATGGGGTTAAAAGATTACCAATAGATGACGGAATAAACATAGTTAATAAACCAAATAATAAACAGTTAGAAATATATTCAAATTGGAACAAGGCCAATAAAAGAAAAACTAAAAAAAGAAAGGGGGTTTAATGGTTTCGGTTGCTAGTCTTGATAGTAAAGATTCAAGAATATTAGAACTTGAAAAAGTTATTGATATTCAGAATCAAGCTATTCTTGAACTTAACGGAAACTTGGCAAAATGTAATTGTGAAATTGTTACTAACCAAGTTCCCGAAAATCAATCTTCATTTTTAGAAGATTTATAGATTATAGGTGGTTTTTTCTTTCCAGGTGAATTACGGAACGCCTGGAAGGAAACCACTTATAAACAGTAACCAATTCCATATTGTAACAATATGGTTATTAAAGATTCAATAAAAACAGGCCTGGATTATTTTAATTATGATTTACTTTCTAATAAGTTATTAAGTTATCGGGGAGTTTACCAGGAACAAGTTAAGGCCGTTACAGTTATAAAAAATGGTATGGGGTCATTATTAAAACCTTCATTTAAATTTGATAAATACGCCCATAGAAATATTTTATATCCAAAAGTTAATTCAGGGGCTAAAGAAGTATTAAGAACAATCCTGGAAAGGTCAGGAATGACAAATCCAAATTTTCATTCTGATCAATTAAATGGCCAAGATATATTATTTCCAATATGTTTCGTTAAAGATGAAGATCTTTTATTAACAAATAATGAATCTAATTCAAATAAAAGAAAGACTAAAAACCGAAGGATTAAAACCCTGGTAGATAATGGATATTTATTAGCCATTCACAGGGGTTTCCAGGGCTACGACTGGAAAAACCAAAGCCAGGTTAATAAAAAAACTAATACTGTTTTTATCCCTTTCCCTTCGTTGTTTATATGGGAATTTAATACTGAATTTAAAAATCTATACCAGGCAACAATTGACGAAACATTAAAAGATAATTTACTTAAAGAATTTAT
>Ga0070746_10001876_pt1 | contig 12467 bp, 23 predicted proteins | sample VirMetDEL_Mar_21_FD_77016 | JGI IMG/M metagenome (GOLD analysis project Ga0070746, IMG submission 77016) | Aqueous microbial communities from the Delaware River and Bay under freshwater to marine salinity gradient to study organic matter... | ecosystem: Environmental > Aquatic > Marine >... | reverse complement strand
CTGGCGAACCTCCGCTCGACGCGGACGTCGGCGACGGCGAGACGCGATGTGACTGCGGAGTCGTGACCGAGATGGAGCCGTGTCATGGCTGCGGCGGTTGCGCAGTCTGCTCGCCGGGCGACACGGGCGGGCTCTGCGACGAGTGCGACGAGGCGTACCAGGTCGAGCGCGAGCGCCGGGCCGGTCGCGAACGCGCCCGAGCGATCTACGCACGGAACCACTCGCTCAGGCCCGAGCGGACCGTCGCGGAGTCGTTCGCCTGGAAGATCGTGACCGCTCACGAGCGCGACGACGTGGACGAGGAACCCTACTAGCTAGGCTCCACTTCCAGCACCTCGACAACGACTGAGCCCCGTTTCGGCGGGGCTTTTTCGTGTCTGTAGCTCGCCACGCCGACCACGCTGGGCTTATCGTCCACGAGGACACCCAGTCGGGTCAGCGAGTCCTGAATGCCCTTGAACGACGACACGAGGTTGTCGTAGTCAGGCTCGATCGAGCTGCGGCGGATATACGTGACCCCTGCGCGGTGAAGCGGGGAAGCCGGGAGGTCGCGGCCGATCGCGGCGGCGATGCGCTGGTGCCACTCGTCGCGCTCCTTCGCGCGAACCCAGCGGTTGCGGTTGTCGCTGGCGTTGCAGCGGGGAAGACCCGGCAGCTCGAATCGGAGTGCGTAACTCACCGAATCGCCCGCCCGCAGTCCAGGCACAAGTCCTCGATCGCGTCGTAATCAAGCTCGAGCCCGAGCCGGTAGTCCACCCACGGCGGCCCGGCTTCGAAGTCGGGCCCCGCGGCCAGATGCTCCCCGCAGCGGTCGCATCGGACGAGTATCAAGCCTCGCTCCGCGTCCTGTTCGACGAGCGTCACGACGAGGCCCCCAGGAGCGCGCGCGTTCCGGCGGGCGACGGGCGGCCGAGCAGGAACCAGCAGGACGCGCAGATCGTCCACGCGGTCCGCTGAACGGCGCGGCGGCACTGGTCGCACCGATGCGCCGGGGGCTGGTATTCCATGCCCGCAGCGACGGCGAGGACGCGGCGACGATGGCGCTGCTGGTGGCTCCGATAGCGTTCGATGCGCGTCACTCGATCACCTCCAAGGCGGCGGAAGCCGGGAGCAGGTCGCGGCCCCAGACCGGGCACGGCTGCGGCTCGACCTGGTGGTCGGCCCACGAGCGATCGCAGCCTCCGCAGACGAGCTGCGCGCCGAACTGGTGGCCGAGCGCACGCGGACGCCCGGGCAGGTCCGTGATGTCGCCCAGGCACCGCAACAGGTGCGCGTGGCGACGCTGCGCGAGCTTGTGCAGGCAGCCACCGCATCGCTTCCCGTACCGCGTGAACTTGCGCCCGCACTCGACGCACGATCGACGACCGGCCACTAGCGGCCCCTCCGGCGATCATCGACGGGGACGGCTCCGGCGACGATGCCGCGAAGCATCCAGCGTTCCATGACGCGCGCATTCTGCTCCGCCGCGTCTTCGGCGGGTGGCAGCCCGGCGATCTCTTCCAGCCGCAGGCGGGCAGCCTCCGGGTCGAGCCGATCGGTGGAGATGCGCTCCCGTTCGGCGCGGTCCGCCAGCTCGCGGGCTTCGGCACGCTGCGCGGCGACGATGCGGCCACACTCGCGGCGAATCTCGCCCGGAGTGGGCGCGAAGGCGGCCCCTTCGAGATTGCGCACGATCTCCCAGCAGGCGCGTTCCAGCACCGCAGGGGCTACGTCGTCGAGTGCGGCGGCGTAGACGCGGAGCGCCGTCTCGATGTCATCCCCCTGCGGCCGGAAGACGGCGAACAACACGCCCAGGCTGCGGATCCGTTGTGAGTGCGAGTTCTCGTCGGGCTGGGACATGGGCGGCGGACTCCTGCGAGACTCGCTCCACCGCACGGGCCAATTTGGCCCCACGGCTTCGCGGGTCGAGTTGATCGGGGTCGGTCGGCTGGGTCTTGAGCGCCCAGCCGTCGCGGATTGCGTTCCGGCACTGCGCGAGCCACGAGGCGCGGCGATGCCCGCCCGCTTCGGCCCAGCCTTCGACGACGCGGAGCGCCTCCGGCAGATCGGGGCAGCGGGCCCGCACCTCGGCGGGCTGCTTCGCGAGCCATTCGGCCACGCCCGTCGCCAGCTCGCGGCGAGCGTCTGGGGCCTGCGGGAAGACCCGAGCTGGAGCCTTCGGCGAGGACCGAGGCCATGCAGCGACCGGAGCCGGGACGGGTGCCACCGCGCCAGCGGTGGACGCCTTCTTCTTCTTCTTATCGGTGTTCGGTGTTCGGTGTTCGGTGTTCGGTATCGGAGGTGGTACATTCTTCGATGCGAAACCCTGCTTTATCGCGAAGTTAGGCCAGCCGATCAGCCAGACATCGGCGCGACGTTCGGCCGACATCGGCGAGACATCGGCGAGACGTTCGAGCAACCTCCGGGCGACATCGGCGCGACCCTTCCCCGTGAGGGCGAGCAATTCGGAGTCGTGGAGGACGAATTCGTCGCCCTGTTTGCCTGCGAATCGCTCGACCGCGAGCATCCCCAGCCGGGTCCAGAGAGCGAGCAAATCGTTGTCCGCCCAGACGGCGGCTGTCTTGACGTGACCCCTCATGGAGACGTGGGCCTTGAAGTGAGGTCGAGTTCGAGCCAAGGGTGGACCCTCCCGGGTGGTGGAGACGCGGCGATGATCGCACATTCAGGAGGCACGTCAACCGCGAGAAACGCGCCCCCGAGGTTGCGTGCGTCGGGATTCGGCGGTACTCTCACGGCTCCACTTCAACGGAGGCCCATCCGATGACACGCTTCGACCCGTTCGAGCAAGTACCGCAGCGCGCGACCTGTGCGCTCTGCGATCGCCGCCACGACTGCGCGGTTCAACTCGCACTGCGCGATCTCGCAGACGAAGGCCAGCCGCCCGAGTTCTGCTCGCACTTCACCTCGGCCGACCTGGAGAACGAGGCCGCCAGCTTGGACGCGGCACGCAAGTCGCACGACGCCGCCCAGTCGGAGCTGCGCGATCTCTACGACACGGCAGCCTCACCCGAGGCCGTAGCGTCGGCGGAGCAAGCGGTCGATGCCGCACGCGACCGGCACCACCAGAAGCGCGCCGCTCTGGCCCCTCGTAGCCTTCCGGAGCCGTTCTAATGACGTTCAGAGGCGTTCCGCACCCGAGCATGAGCCTTCACCCGCTCGCAATGATTCGCGAGCGACACGGCATCACCCAGGCCCATCTGGCGAAGATCGCGGGCTTGTCCGTCAACACGATTCAGGCGATCGAGTGGGGTCGCCGGAACGTCCGCAACACGACCCGAGAGTGGCTCGACGGTGCGCTGATCCGACTGGGCGTCTCCGAAGAGGAACGCTCCGAGATCGTGCTCTAGCAAGCCACGGGCAGAAACGCTGCCCACGAATCCACCCCGTCCCAAGGAGACAAGGAATGAGTTTTCTCTCGAACGTCCGCAAGCCGGCACTCCTGCCGCCCCGTATCGTCATCCACGGCGGCCCAGGCGTCGGCAAGACCACCACGGCAGCATACGCCCCGGACCCGATCATCATGCCGCTAGAGAGCGGCGAGGGGCTTCTGTCGCTCGACGAGCTGCCGCGCCCGAACAGCTACGGCGACGTCATGGAGATGCTCGCCGAGCTGCACACGTCGGATCACGGCTACCGCACGCTGCTCGTGGACACCATCGACAAGCTCGAACCCCTGGTCTGGGATCAGGTGTGCAACGACAAGGGCGGCGGCGGCAAGAACGCGAAGACGAACATCGAGGACTTTGGGTTTCAGGCCGGCTACAAGCAGAGCGATCCCTATTGGATCGCCTTCTTCCGTGCGCTGGACGCGCTGCGCCGTAGCGGCATGACGATCGTCGTCCTGTCGCACACGGAGGGACGCACCATCAACGACCCGCTGCGCGGCGACTACAACCAGTGGACTCCGAAGCTCCACAAGCGGGCCAACGCGCTGCTGTTCGAGTGGGCCGACCTGGTGGGCCTGCTCGAAATTGAGCGCATGGTCCTGAAGGACGAGAACGGCAAGCCGGCCAAGAGCAACTCGACCGGCCAGCGCATTCTTCACCTGGAAGACTCGGGAGGGATGCTCGCGAAGAACCGCTATCGGCTGCCTGCCGAGATCCGCATCCCGGGCCCGGACCAGGGCAACCCGTTCGACGCGCTGCGCGAGCCCATCGTCGCGGCCATGAAGGAAGTCATGGAGTCGCGGAAGCAGGCGGACGTACCGCCGGCCGACGCCGACCCCAACACGGTGCCCAGCGACGACGGCACCGAGGAGGCTGTATAGCCATGTCCCCGAACATCAACATCGACCTGAAGGACTCGGAAGCCAAGGCACCCGGAGGAGGCAAGCGCGTGTTCGACGCAGGCTGGTACCGCTGCATGATCGTGGACTCGGACTACAAGCCGAACAAGGCCGAGACGGGCTACGTCATCCACCTGGAGTTCGGCCACCTCGACGAGCCGTACCGCGGCGGGAAGTTCAAGGACTTCATCAACGCGGTACACGTGAAGGAGCAGGTGCAGGAGATCGGCCGGAGCACCTTGAAGGCGCTCGCGATCGCTGTCGAGCTCCCCAACCCCGACATGGTGGAGAAGACCGAGGATCTCCACAACAAGCCGCTCATGGTGCGGCTCGACCAGGAGGAGGACGACCGCTGGGGCTTGCAGAACCGGGTGACGGGCTACCTGTCGCTGGCCGGTTTCGAGAAGGAAGGCCACGCTGCGGGCCCGGACCCCACGGCCACGGTGCGCCACAAGGGCGGCAACGGAGCCGCCCCGGCATCGGCCCCCTACGACAACAACACCCAGCCGCTGGAAGACGTCCCGTTCTAGCTGGCGGTTGAACGGAGCCGGCACGGGACTGCCCACCGTGTCGGCTCAGGTTGAACCGTCAACACCACCACCGGAGGCCCACTCATGCCCGATCTACCTTTCATCCCGAAGCGCGCGAACTGGATCGAGAACCGCATCCACAAGTCCCTGATGGAGCAGCGCGCCGAGAAGGACGCGCGATTCTCCGAGATCGAGGAGAAACGCATCTACGCCTCTGGCCTGGGCGGCTGCCCGCGCAAGGTCTGGGCCGACGCGAACCGCGTCCCCGACGAGCGCCCGCCCGCGGACCGGATGCTCGTTCTCTTCGACCTGGGCGACGCCGTGGAGCGTCACGTCATCGAGCTTCTCCGCACGGCAGGATTCGAGGTGTCGAGCGAAGACCCGCACGCTCTCCACACAGCCCCCGACAAGCAATGGGCGGTGCGTGGCTTCGACGGCCAGCTCCGCGCTCGCCTGGATGGGAAAATCAAGTTAAAGCCGGAAGACCCGTGGATGGTACTCGAAATCAAGAGCGCGAAGCAGGAAGACGGCACGAAGAAGTACGCCCAGGCATCGAGCTTTGAGGCGCTCGAACGCGCCGGCGACTACCAGTCGTGGAACCCGAAGTACGGCGCGCAGGTGCAGGTCTGCATGGGGCTGTCGGGGCTCGAAAGCTGCCTCGTGGTGGTCGAGTGCAAGAACGACTCGCGGCTGTGGTGCGAGATCGTGCGGTTCGACGAGGAGTGGTTCAACCATCTCATGGCAGTCGGCTACGACGCCCTGACGCTGGAGCTTCCGCCCGAGAAGCCGGAAGAGGCGAAGAACAAGAGCTGCGAGATGTGCAAGTGGTGCGGCGTCAAGGAATGGTGCTGGGGCTCGACTGCGGGGGTACGCTTCGATGACTGAGACAACGGACCTGCCGGCACTGCTCCGCGAACGATGCGCGCTGGCCCACCTGGGCCCGTGCCGCGACGGCGGCAGCGAGTGCCGCAACGACCCGTGCCTCATGTGCGCGGCGGCGGGTGAGATCGAGCGGCTGTACGCCGCGATCATCGAGGAGGCCGACTGATGGAACGCTGGAAGTTCAAGAACGAGTACCGATACTGGCGCGAGCATGCCTACGCCTACCACAGGTGGACCGCTGTCGGTTGCCATCTCGCGCTGCACTTCCACACCTCCGGCCGCATCGTCAAGGACGAGCCGACCGAGTGGTACGGCGGAATCGAGACCCACTACCGCACCCCTCCGGGCTACATGGAGCACGGCCCGCCGAGCCACCCGCAGTGCGAAATCCTCAACGCGAACTGCTGGCACGACGGCTCATCCCTGCAAGCCTCAGAGGTCTGGATCCCACGATGGCGGGCCGCCCCCAACGACCACGACTACATCTTCAGCGAGCTGAACATCGCAGCGTCGGCGGCAACCAACGGCCTGCTTCACCGAGAAGACGACGAGGAGGACTCGGATGCCGAGAACGACGAACAGGATCAGTGACGAAGAGCTCGAGGAGTGTGCAGAGAAGTGTCAACGCACCCTCGACATGGGCAACACCAGCTTCGCGAACGATGCCATCCTCGACCTTCGCGACGCACGGGCCGAGGTCGAGCAACTGCATCGCGAACTTAAAGTCAGCGAACTCGTCAACAAGCGTCTCCGCACTTCATGGAGGGAGGACACCGAGGAGTTGAAGGCCGAGGTCGAGCGGCTGCAACGCCAGCACCTCCGCGACATCGAGCTACGCAAGGCAGTGGATCAACTACTATTCGCCCCCTACCCAGACACACCCGAACACCGCAGGCTCTCCAAAGCATACGACATGCTGCACGAAGACGAGGTGCCCCCCGACGACGCCCTCCGCGCCAGCGACGAGGAGACGACCGATGCCGACTGACAAGTACCCGCCCGGTTTCCGCCCAAGAGGGCACGGTGAACGCACACTGCAATCAAGGGCGTGGAACCTCGCAGACCTGCCCGCATTGCCCCCGCGATCCACGGGCGTCTCGACGTTCTGGCGGGTTGGATGGATGGACCGATTCCGCATCCTGTTCGGTCGCGAGGTTGAGGTCTACAGCAACGGCCCACAGCAAATTGGCGTGTTGGTTGGTGTGATCGGCACTCGACGATTCCCCCGATACGAAGAGGTGACCGATGCCGACTGACCTCCCGACCCGGCTGCGCGAGCGTGCTTCCTGCTCGAAGGCGGGAAGACGATCGACAGATTCTGAGGAGCGGCGCAGCGATGACTGCGCTGGGTGAGCGCGACAAAGGAGAAGAGCGATGAAGAAAGGTGACCCGGTTTACGTGTTGGACGACGGACTCAAGAAGCTGCGCGACCTGGTGCCGTCCATGCCGCCGAACCACTACGGAGTCGTCGACGCGATCGAAGACGACTACGTGTTCGTTCTGTTCGATGACACAGGCCAGCTCTCCCCGTATCCCAAGGAGCTGGTGCGGCTCCGAGGGCGAGGCATGGCGGGCGAATAGGCAGCGAAACCCGCATCATCGCCATGATCGAGCGCGAGATCGAGGAGCGCGGCCAGTATCGGTGGAGCACTCCGGGCGAACCACAACGCACCCTGTATGCGAAAGTGGCCGGCGTACCGTCGAATGCAGGACCAGATCGGCCCGCCGATGCCGGCAGTTTGGGAATGGATGATGGGCTTTCCAGTCGGATGGACCGGCTGCGAATGCTCGGGAACTCCGTCTGCCCCCGGGTAGCCGCCCACGCACTCCGAACGCTCGCCGACCGAACGGGACTCATGGTAGACTGACCGACTTCTCCAAACCACAACAAGGAAGCACCGACACATGAACAGACTCACCACCACTCTCGCGGCCCTGGTCGCACTCCTGGTAGCCGGCACCGCATCGGCCACCGCACCCACCATCACGGGTACGGGCGACCTGACGGGCGGCCTCAACAATTCGAAGATGTGGGCCGTCACCGCAGACGGCAGCACCTCGGTCGGCCAGAGCAACGACGCCACCACTGAGCGCGCCGTGAAGTACGGAAGCTCGCTCTCCACGGTGTTCTCGGGGCAATGCGACGGCGGCGACCTGGCGCACGCGCACGGCGCTGCGCTCGTCTCGACGACGCTGCACGTCGTTGGTCACTGCGGCGTCTCCGCAGCCGGCGCGTTCTACCACAACGGCTCCACCTTGAAGATCGTGGACTCAGAGGGCGCGTTCTACGCGATCGACGAGGATGCGACCCTTGCCGTTGGTGAGCGGATCGACGGCCTCTACGTGAACGTCCCCGTGGTCTACGACATTGCCGCCGATACGCTGACCGACCTTCCCTGCAAGTCGGATGACTGCGACACCTATATGGGGATTGCCTACGGCATCTCGCCGGATGGCACCTTGATCGTCGGTGCGGACGGCGCACCGGGGAGTCACCATGCGGTCTACTGGAAGAAGGTCAGCGGCTCGTGGACCCGATACGAGCTGGACCCGGACGGGCAGGCTCCGACCGGGGCTAACTGTATCGCCTACGATGCGGCCGACCCGTCGCACTCGGGCGACATTATCGTCGGTGCCTGCGAGTACACATCAGGCACGCCCCAGGACTGGCTCATCGCGCTCTGGGATGACGTGAGCGGCCACGACGCCACCGTGCTCGACGATATGGTGGCCACGATGGACGACTGCATCGGCTACGCCATCGCAAACGAAGCCAGCCACTCCGGCGGGCTCGCGGTTGCCGGCGACTGCAACGGTGACGCCGTCTACTGGACGCCCGGACTGGTGAAGCCGGTCACGATGGAGGCGCTCATCAAGGCTGGCGGCACCTCGTTCACGGACTGGGACGGTCTGTGGTTCGCCTACGGGATCTCCAGCGATGGGCTTACCGTGGTCGGCTACGGCGACAACGACTCGGCCGACGATGAAGGTTTCATCGTTGACCTGACCACCGACCTCGACAACGACGGCGACCTCGACAACGACGATAACTGCCTCGTCGTGTCGAACGCATCCCAGGCCGACAGCGACTCGGACGGCTACGGGGACGCCTGCGACGCCGACTACGACAACAACGGGATCGTGGACGCATTCGATTACCTCGACTTCGCCTACTGCTACAACAACGGAATCGGGGCCACGATGCCGAAGTCGGGCGAGAGCTGCGCGCTGGCGGATCACAAGGACGACGGCGTGCTCGGCGGCAGCGACTCGCTGCTCTACGGGGCGCAGTCCGTGCGCGGCGAAGAGGGGCCGTCCTGTTCGGACTCGCCCGGAGGCTGCTGATCCCAGAAGGTCCGCGCGTTGTCGTCGCATTCGACGCTAGGGCCAGCGCCCCGTCCCCATGCACCGGGGGCGGGGCGCTTCTGCATCGGGAGCCCGAACGAAAGAAGGGCCCCAGAGCCGAAGCCCTGGAACCCTTCCGGCGTGCCATCTCTCCGATGGCCTGTACTGCTAGACCTCGATCGCGTGCGACTCGTCCCACCCGCCGCAGTCGAACCACTCGCGGTAGATCCGCCCGTAGGCAAGCCAATACTCGTCGGGGTGCTCGACGTCCTCGACGTCCCGTGAGACGCGCGCCACCAGGACGTGTGCCCACTCGTGGAGCAAGGTCTCGAGTGCGTCGTCCACGCGGCGATTCAGGCGGCGAGAGAGCTGGATCTCATGCTTCCGCTCCCAGCTATAGTGCCGCCCCTGTAGCTCTTCGCGTTCGCCCCGCTCGTTGCGCTCCTTGTCCACCAGCTTCGGATACCACCGCACCCGCACGACGTAGCCACGGGGCGGCTTGAAGTTCTGGCGGAGCCACCCCTCGCACTGGGCTACTCGCTGCGCTGTAGTTCGGCGCACGCTGCCTTGATCCTCCGCATCCGGGCGCGCAAGATGAACGCCCACCCGCAGATGTCGAGAATCTCCTCCTCCAACTCGCGGATCAACTCGGCCGGCTCCTTAGAGAAGCTCCGATCACCATACTCCTCGTGGCCCATCTTCATCCGTGAGCGGATCTCTTCGAAGAACTCGTCCAGGGCCTCGTTCATGCTGTGCGCCTCCGCTTCCGGTCAGGCCGGATCTCGCTCGTCCAAATGGGTTGCACCTGGCCCAGCAGGCGACGGTCAGCGTCGAATACGCCCGCCATCTGTGCCGGTGCGATCTCGGGCGGTACGCCCAGGAACTCGCTGTAGGCACTGGCACCGATCAGCGAGCCGTTCTGCAAGGAGTTGGGTGTCGGCCGCAGCTCGTGGTGGAAGTGGCCCCACATATAGAAGTGAGCCGGCGCGACCGTCGTGCCCTCGATGTCCGGGTGCAGGCCCATCGCTGACTTGGCCACCCGGTTCGCTGCCGGGATCGCGATGCCGCCGATCCCCTTGCCGCCGCGAAGCGCCTGGCCGTGGTGCAGGTTGAGGCGCAGGGACTGGCCCCGCTTGTCGGGGAACATCTCCACGATGTTGTTGTAGCCGTTGGCGATCTGGAACTCGATGCGGTCCTCGTCCTGGTACCACCGTTCGAGCATCCGGTAGATCAGCCACTCCAGGCAGTGCTCCTCGCCGGAGCTGATTCGCATCTTCTCCGTGACGCGCCCGTGATTGCCGCTGTTGCAGGGGATGAGCAGCTTTTCGAGGTCGCCCTCGGCGAGCAGCAGGTCGATCCCTGCGCGAACCGAGTCGTAAACGATCAGGGCTTGACTCATGAGCCCGGTATCGTTCGTCTCTTCCAGCTCGTCGTGGATCGAGCCGGAGATGAAGTCGCCGCCCAGCCATAGGAGCATCTGCGGGATGTTCCAGGCGGTGCGGCTGGTGTTGAGCATGTGGAGCGTCTGCCGGAAGCACCGTTCGAGCCGCTCCTGGGCGATCTCGATATTGTACTCGTTGCGGCCCTGGGTCTGGTCGAGTCGAACGTGCTCGCCGAAGTGGAGGTCCGAGAGCAGCTGGAAGTAGAGCCCCTCGGTCACGGTGCGCTTGGCCCGGCGCTTGACCTTGATCGGCTTCGGTGCCCGGCGCTTGTCGAGCGCCAGTAGCATCGCGACCTGGTGCTCCAGGTCTTCGATCTCGCGGAGCTGGTGACGGTGGATGCGTTTACTGTCGCTGACTTGTGCCCGGAGCCGGGCTACCTGCCGGCTCTCGGCGGCCAGCTCTTCGTCTTCCTTACTGGGAGTCGCGAGCCTTCTCCGTGCGTCCACGCAGGTACTCCTTGAGGCGAACGATCGTGTTGCAGTCAGCAGATGCCGCGAACGGGAACCCGTAGTCCGCTCGGAGCGCGTCGAGCAGCTGGCGCTGGGTCCAATCGGACTCCCCCTTGGCCTTCATGTCGGCCCACAGGTCGATGAACGCAGCGGCTTCCGCATTCTCGTCAAGCCAACCGAGAATGCCCCTTCGCCGGGAGGAGGGTGTGGCGAGACGCTGGCGAAGCGCCTCGTCACCCTTGCTCCTTGCCACTACGGGCTGGGGACCACCGGAAGGACGAGGAAGTCGTCACCCAGGCGCAGCGTCAGCACCGCCTCGTCCCAGTCGAGATCGAGATCGGTCGGAAGGGCCAGCCCCTCCGGCAGCACAGGGGAGTCCATCGACATGACGAACTGGAGCGCATAGGGGAGGTGAATATCGAGAAGCCCAGGGCCGGCGATCGAGGGAGTGCAGCCGCGGACACCCGTCAGCGACACTGCCGACTTGCTCGAACCCTCCGACAGCGCGACGTAGACCTGCGGGCAGTAGATCGAGAAGGACCGATCATGTGCGACGAGGCTGATGCCCCAGAGCGAGGACTTCCCCGACGTCCAGTAGGACGCCGTTCCCCGGCTCTCGTCGAGAGCGGCCGGCGTCACCCCGTCCTGGTAGTTGATCCTGAGCTCGCCGATGCCGACGTCGAAGGTGTTGCGGGTGTCAGCGATCGCGGGCTGAGCGCACGCTGCGAGTAGTACGGCGGTGATCAGTGCTGCGAGAGTCTTCATGCTGTCGTCTCCTGGCTTTGCGGTAGTCGGGGGGGTGGGTTGTCGCGGCCGATTGTTTCGCAAGCCACGAGCGCGCCCAGGCGTCCCCAGCGCGCATTCCTCTCGCATTCGATCGGATCGTCGGTAGTCTCGCAGGCGAGCAGCGTCTCCTCGTAGGCGAGGTGGGCCATCGCGACGCACCGCTCGCGGTCCAGGTACTTGTCACCCGTCTCCGGGTGGGTGGCGCAACCGGCCACCACCAGGCCGAGGACAATGAACAGGGGTCGAATCACGGTGACACCTCCGGAATGAAGGGAGGAGGAGCCTCCCCCGTCTGCTTCTCGGTGCTCCACCGGACGTAGTGGATCAGCTCGCGGGTGACGCTCATGTGGTCGGCCATGAGCTGGCGCAGCGTGACGAGCGTCATCGTCAGCCAGACGGCCCAAGGGGCCATCAAGCCCAGTGCGGCCAGAAGAATCCCAAGCATGTCCAGGCTCACTTCCGCGGCTCTCTTCCAAACACCCGCAGCGCGGCGTTCGCAAGCGCAGCGATCGGCCGCCACACCTTGTCGTCCTTGGTCGTCTTCGTCTTCGCGACGAAGCGGGAGATCAAGCCCACAACGATGCTCGACCCTGCCAGAATTGCCGCAATCTCAACCTCACTCAAACCCAACCCCTTATGCGCTGCCTGCTGAACATGATCGGGGCCTACGTGCTGACCGCAATGGTCTAGCAATTGCTGACACCTGCCCGACACACGTTCCGCGGGGACGCTCTACTGGCCCTTGGCT
>Ga0070746_10001875_pt1 | contig 12470 bp, 8 predicted proteins | sample VirMetDEL_Mar_21_FD_77016 | JGI IMG/M metagenome (GOLD analysis project Ga0070746, IMG submission 77016) | Aqueous microbial communities from the Delaware River and Bay under freshwater to marine salinity gradient to study organic matter... | ecosystem: Environmental > Aquatic > Marine > Coastal... | reverse complement strand
GTAGTGTCAGCCCGGCGCTGAAGCGTAATGGTGTAAATGCCTGGTGAGGTAGCCATAGCTCAATCCTAGCGACCTTGACCGCGTAAGGGCTTCTTACCGCGCCGCCGCGGACGTGAGTGCTGACCGAAACCCTGCGAAGTGGTCTTGGGGCGACCGGCTTTATGGTCAACCCGTCCCAGTGCGGTCTTTGACTTTACTGCCATCAGCCTGCCTCTTTGTAGATCTTGACGACGGTGTAGATCTCGTCTTCGCCCATGTCAGAAGCCCGACCAAAGCCATAGGTGCCTTTTGTGTTGCTGCATTTGTGTTGGACTTCAAAGGTGCGCGTGCCCGATAAAACCTTGACGCGGCCAATACCAGTTGCAATTGATGTTGAAAAATAGGTCGTATTGGTATACAACGCCTGGGATATCCCATTGCCCGCAATAGCCTCATTGTTGCCATTGTTTGCAGCAACTGTTGCGCCAGCCGTTACGTTGTACAAGCGAGCTTGGTGAAATCCAACGTCATAGACAGGCGCGGAAAATTCAATGACATATGTACCAACACCAAGCGTGAACTGGTTGGACGCAACAGTAGCAATACTGTCAGGATCAAAAATAGTTGTGTTGAGATCTCTTGTGTACCAGTCGCCTGACGTAAAAGTGCCGCCGTCTTCTGTGGTTGCCTTACGATCGCAAATCACGGCGTAGCTCGCAAACAGCCAAGGCGTTTGCCACGTTGGGGCGCTGCCAGTGCCGTTGCTAGTAATAACCTGACCAGAAGTGCCGTAATTTTCACCGCTTAAGCCAAATGCACCGGCAGAGCTGAATTGCAAACGTGCAGTGTTATTGCTCGTAAAAGTTGGCGTATTTTCAGAAGGTAAATACAGACCATTCGCAGGTGCTGTTGTCCCAGTAACCGACAAAGATGTCAGCTTGTAAACTGTCGCAAGCTCGCCCCATACAGCGCCGGTGTATTTTTTCCAGCGTCCTGCGCCTGCATCCCATTGCACCGCATTAGTTGGGATATTGGTTGCAGTTGTGCTTTGAAATTGCGTCGCTACGTCTTCATCGCGGTTTTTGACTTCACTGACAAAATTTGTGTAAGTCGAGCTGAGCTGCGGATTGTTCCAGTCGGCGTTCGCCATGCTTAGCTGCCCTGTACGACGTAGTTGAAGTCACCGCTCACTCTAGTGCCGCTGGTATTGAACAGAAGCACTTTGAAGCTGCTGGTGGTGATCGCATCGACCGTGGCAAGAACGGCACTGGTGCCGCTTGGCGTGATGGTCACGCTGTCGATATTGACAAACGTACCAGTCATGTTCACGGTTGTGCCGCCTGAGTCAGTGCTTACTGCCGTTCCAGATCCGCTCTCGCCCTTCAGCTTGCTGTCCACCTTCAGGTTTAAGTGGGTGATCTTGATGCTGTCGTTGTTGCCGCTACCGCTAAAGGCGTAGTTGATTTTGACGTAGCGATAGTTGTTGGCGTACTTGGTGCTGACACCGCTGTAGTCCGTCCAAGGATCGCCGCTTGCTTCCTTAACGCTCAGAGTCGGCGTGACCGTTACAGAACCACTTAAGGTTTCATACTCCAGCAGGAAGGTGGCAACACCGCTCACGACAGAGCCAATGTCAAACTCTTCCTCGTAGCTGCCGCTTGTTTCCGAAGGCAGGGCATACAGATCAAAACCTGCAGTCACCTGATCCTGCAGTGTGCTGTAGCTGTTGCCGGTGAAGTGAGTCTGCCAAGTTTGTGTGGTGTCGATCATCGCGTAGACCGCGCCATCAGACAGCACTGCATTAGTGAATGTGCCGGTGAAGCTGCTATCGCCGTCAAAAAAGGTGGTGTAATCAGGCGGCGCGCTGACTTGAACCGTGACACTGCCTGGCGTGCCTTGGTTACCAGCGGAGTCGATACCGACAACGTGGTATGTATTGCTGGCAGCCGATGTTTCGACAATCGTTGTGAACTCACCTTTCTTGGTGCCGATGATGGTTGCGCTACCAAACGTTGCGCCTCTACGGATCTGATAGCTGTCAAGTGGCAAAGTTTGTGTGCAGTCGTTCCAGCTCAGCTTCACAATGTTGTCAACGACAGTCGGCGTAATGCTTGGCTGCGTTGGGTTGGTAATTGTCGAATCAGCAAAGGACGCAAAACCGATATTTCCCTTGATGTCAACAGCAGCGACAAAGAAACGTCGCGTAGCGTCCCAAGTAATAGGCGTCAGAAAACTGGTGCCCTGAACAGTTCCGAGAATCGGCAGATCCTCAAAGTCCTCTGCATCGTTTGCAGTCGTGCCATATCGGATCTGATAAGTCGATGTTGCAAGCGTGCCGTTGACCGCGTACCAGTCCAGCTTCAAATCAGGACCAACAACCGTCGCGTCAAGTTCATCTGGTGCATTGGAACCGCTGATCGTTGCCGAAACACTCGCGGAGTTGACGGAATAAACGCCAGACGTATCAAGCGCCTTAATTGTCCACGTTGTAGTGCCAGCAGGGACCTGGCCAACCTTGGCTTGCGTGGTAAAGAACACGCCGATCTTGGTTCCACTGCCCCAAATAGCGCTTTGCCAAATCTCGTAACCTTGCAGGTCAAGCTCAGTGTTGGCGTTCCAGGTCAGCGTCACACCGATGTCAGGATCAACCGTTGCCGTAAAGCCGGTGACGTTGGCGGGTGGTGCAGTTTTGCCAAGCGCATTGATTGTCAGAGTGGCTGGCTCATTTGATGGAATCAAGCCACCCGTAAGGGCATATACCTCCACCTCATACTCACCAGGCGTGACATTCAGAATGTCAAACGTTGTGCCTTGTGTCGTGCCAACGATGAAGTTGTCGTCGTCCTTGGCATAACGGACTTCATAGCTGTTTGCGGTCTCAACGCTATTCCAGCTCAGAATAATTTTGGAAAGAACTTGGTTTTGGTAGGTGTACAGATCTTCTGTAAATGCCAAGTTGGCAGGCGTTGCAGGTGCCTCATCCAGCAGAGTTACATCTTTTGGTTGCAGATCCTGCTCGCGCTCAACGTAGTCGTACTTACTGGCGTCGTAGGAAAGCGCCGACACTTCGTAGTTAGTTCCGTCTTTTTCAGCAATGCTGATGACGCGCCAAGTTGTCGCACTGACGCTGGTGGTTTCCCAAAGCCAAACGCTATTGGTGTTCGGCGTGGTGCTTAGCGCCGTGCTCAGCGTAATGACGTTGGTGGTGCGGCTGCTGACGGCTTTCTTCTCAACCGTGCCATCAGGCATGACAACGGACAGATCGCCGCCGGAAGCTGGCAGCCCGTCGTAATCATCAACCGTGATCGTGGTTGTGGTGGCGGCTGCAATGCGTCCGGCATAACGACCGCCCGCCTTGACCGGATCACTAATAGCGATTACATCGCCAGGGCGCACAACAGCACCAGCGTCCATGCTGCTGGTAAAACTGACCGTCTCGCCTTCGTTGGTATTGGTGTACAGGAACCATTCACCGACGCGACGGGCTTGGCTTTGACTGGTGCAGCCAACAGCCTCAACTTCTTCGGTGATGATTCCGATGCGGTTAATTGCGTCGGCGTCCTCAACCTGCTCATAAGCCTCATCACGGGTCTCTAGGTCTAGGTATTTGACCAGCACCACGCTCGGCTGAGTTTTCTGGCTGGCACCGCTGTATCTGAATCCCTCTTCAGTGACGTTTGCCAGCGTGAATAGGTAGACGGGATCTTGCGGTGAATCCTGCGAAATCGTTAGCGATCCGGCTGCCCAATAGGGCATGGCGCGAAAGATCGAGCACAGATCACCAATAACTTTGTACGCTTCGGTTTGCGTCTGAAGGTTGATATTGCACGAAAAACGCGGCTCGTAGGTCATATTGCCGCTGTCGTCCAATTTGCCCGTTGGAACGCCGTGCTTGCCAGTTACCGCTGCATAGTCATCAGTCGTACCAGAACGCCCATCTACGGTGTAAGTGTTGAGCCCTGAGCAATAGACCGACGCGGAATAAAACGCAAATTTGTCCAGCTGAGTGGCGTCGATGTGATTGCCAAAGCCCGCCCTGTAGTCGGTGAGCAAGTCCCAAAGACACCAAGCAGGGTCAGATGTCCAGACTTTTGTGGCTGCGAAAGTGCCCGACCATGTGCCGGTGTAAATCAGCGCACCAGTAGCAAGGTCAACGGTTGCGTTGTTAGGCACCGAAACCTTTCGACCGCGTATGCGATATGCACGGGTTGGAATAGAGCTGAACTCTTCGGCTGAAATGCGAGTTGCAGCGTAGGCAGTATGCGGATAACGGAGCCTTGCATCGACGATGCTGACATAGCTGACCCACTGGAAAGCATTGACGTTTTTTGCTGTCGTGCTGTCCTCGGTTATGCGAGTTAGACGAATGTCGATTGGAAACGTTCGCCCCAGCAAACTGATTTCGTAATCGCGCAAATATGTGCTTGTCGCCTTACCTCTTACCGTGTCTGTGATTATCACCTCAGGGCTAGCGCCAGCTTCTGCTAGCTCGATTTGAAACTTAAATGCGGATCCAGAGATAGACCCATCATCCAGAAATCTTTGCAGTGCTTGAACGCCGATTGTGATGCGTACAGCGTCAATGTTTGGGTTGGTTAGTGTGCGAGTAATTGGTGCGTCTTTTTCAATGTTAACACCGACGGACGTTTCCGATTCAACTTGATCAAAACCCAAAACCGTGGCTTGATCTGTGGTGCCAAGGCGCGTGGTAATTTCTGTTGATTTGAAATTAAGGTCTGACTGCAGCATTACGCCGACTTCGCCGCTAGTAATTTCTTCGGAAGTTGCGTCTGCGGTGAAAGCTGTCGCCGTCACGTCCCTGACTTTTACCTCGCCTGAAACTGCATTGCCTGTACCAATCGCCAAATAAACCTTGTCGCCATTACTTAAGCCGTGGGAGGGTGTAGTGATCACGCTGATCTCATCAGCAGGCGCAATCATCTCAACGTTGCCGCTTGTAACCTCTCCTGAGATGTTTGGAACAACAAAAATACTTGAACTGGTTACAAAATCGACGGTGTAAGTGTCGCTTTCGGCTAGGCCACTTGTGAAGGTAAGTTTAATTTTGTCGCCTTCAACTACTTTATGTTGGGAGATTGTGATCGTGATGTCATCCGCGTCGGCGGAGTAGGTGCCCGTCAGCGCACCTTTCGAGTTGGTCTGCGAATACGTTCCAGCGAAAACAACTGCTTGCGGGCGCAATACTGGCGTGTTTTGCAGAAAAACGTCCTTTAACTGCTCACCTGCAATCTGCCCTGAATTGGTGCGACCGTTTTTAACGGGTGTGGCGAGACCTTCGATCTCGCCTTCGCCCCATACATCGACAAAGCGTAGAAAGGAATTGCTGTTGAGTGGCATTACTTCTTCACCTTGTCAACGTCAATGCCCGCAGAGACAACCACGGACCCAACAACGGTTTCTCCGTAGATTACAGGCACGCTTAAGCCCTGACGCGAGACATTCTGGATTCCGCTGAAGTTATAAGACTTGCGCGGGTCTTTGCCGCTGTCTGCACCTGTACCTGTGCCTGCGCCTCCCAAGCCGCCTGCATTGCCTGTTGCTGTGACGCCAAGCTGCGGAGTTGGTGTCAAAAGCTGTGCGACGCCGCCAAAAGCAAGAGATGCGCCAACACTGCCAATAATGCTTAAAGCGATTGGTCCGATAAATGTGCCACCCACAATGGATAGCGCAATCAGTGCTACGCCCGCCACAATCTTGCCGATTGCTTGAAAAGTTTTACCGGCACCGCCAACCACAGGCACAATTTTGATTTCCTGTTGTCCCGCTGGGGCGTGCAGTTCATCTGCAGCTAAATTCCACGAGCCCGCAAAAACTCTGTAGTGCTTGTCGCCCATGTGCTGCCGTAGCTCCGGCCAGTTGGCAACAAGAAAGCGAACCGCTTCAGCCGCAGTCGCAACATCGGCGTAGAGCACCCGCTTGCCGATGAACTTCGCCAGGCTGCCGTAGAGCTTAATCCTGCGAAGCATGACGCAACCTCCTACCCGTTGATTTTAGTAGCAGCTGCCCATAAAGATCACGGCTGCTAAGCCTTCCGCGTACATGATGCAGCACCATTTGGGGTTCCACCAGCACACCGACGTGGTTGAGTTTGCCCTTGAACTCAAACAGCAACGCATCACCGACTTCAAGCGGTTCATCCTCTGCCAGCTCGCGGAAACCAGCCTCAGCCCACAACTCGTCAAACATTGGAGCCTCGTCAAATTCTTCTGGCGTTGCTGGTCTTTTCCAGTCAGGTAGTTCGATCCCCTGTGTGCCGTACCAGTCACGAACCAGCGTCCAGCAGTCAGTGACGTTCCAGATCCAAGGACGGCCAATCAACGGAGGCTCGTAACCGCTTGGTTCGCAACTGCCCCAGCTCTCTGCTTGAGGATTGACGATCTCCCAGCGCAAACCACTTGCCTCGCAGGCAGTCAAATCCGCCTGGCTTGGGTTTGGCGGCGTGTTGGGATGGCTGTGGATAACAGCGATCACTTCACCCGCATCTTCAGCCGCTGCCCAGTCAGCTGGATCAATAATAAATAGTTCGTTGGGCTCTTGGGACAAGTTGCGACAACGCCAATACCGCTCCAAGCCCTTTTGAATAATTAGCAGCCCGCAGCTTTCCTTTGGTGTCTCTTCAACAGCGTGGGCTAAGGCGTCATCGCGCCAGCTCATCGGAACTGCCCAACACCAGGGAATGAGCCAAAGGGCAAGCCAGCCTGGGGTTTTACGGCGTAAGTGTCGGGACCACTGAAGACGTAATAATCAGCAGCGCGTGTTGCCTTTTCGTAGATGGCAAACGCAACGGTGGCTCCATCCTCAATGGCCTGCGCCTTAGATAGTTTAATTGACGTATCAGTCACTTGCGACCTGACCTTGGTGTTTGCATAGATATCGGGTCCAATCACATAATCGCCATTTGAAACGGCGCTAGTGTCTGAGATAGTAATTGACTTAGTGCTAGCCGTATACACGCCATAAGACTCTGGATGGACGAGAGACAAGACCTCAACGTTGTTTTTAATGTTGAGGTAAACAAGCTTGGCACCACCACGGACTTTTTCCACACGAGTTCCGCTAGGCACCATTGCGCCAGTCACGATCATTCCAGGCTGAATCCCTTGTGTCACGGGATTGTTGACCATCTTGATCGACAGCCCGTTTGACGTAATGGTCCCTTTTTCACTGGTTGAACCGTTGCCAACAGTTGTCGTGCCTTCTGCTGCCTGGGAAAGCGTCAGAGTTGTTGCCGTTTTTGCGGTGACTGTCGTCCCAGAGGCAATGCCAAACCCTTTGATCTCAGGCGCTGCTGCCGTATCAATTAACGCCAGCTCGTCTGCTTGACCAGAATCAACGTTGAGCGTGGTGCTGCCCTTGGTTACGTCACCCGTAAAATCAACAGCGCCAAAGCGTTTCTGGCAACTGCTTAACCGTTTGCCGCATTGATCCAGTGCAGGATCAGTCGTAATTGTGTCGTCAGCCTTGAAATAGATGTTGCCGGTATAGGGGCAATCAACTTGGTCGTACTCAAATGAGCTGGTATCAGAGTTGTAGTTGCGATACTTCCATTGGCAGACGTTGCGAATTGTTTGGCGCTTTGGTGCGCGAACGCCTTGCAAGTCAAAGACTGCCGCCAGTTCAAACTCAATTACGTCGCGGGTTTCCGCCGTTTTTTGATCAACAAAGAAAATTTCTATGGGCAGAAGAGCTGTAGGGTCCGGCGTGCCGTAAGGGTTAGTGCCGCCCGTAAAATTTGCCGCGTCAAGGTAACGCGCCATTGTCCGCAAGCGAGTCACCTTGGCACCGGCTAAACCATTTGGCAGGCTGGCCAGCAACGTTGTGATTGTGCCCAAAAGGTTGGCAACGCGAAGCTTGGGACGCGGGATCTGACCGCTGCCGCTGTACTCGAAGCCGTCCGCTTCAATCGGCAACCGCGAATAGGTGTTGCCGTCCCAAACAATGTCGCCATTGTTCAGCTCATTGACGCCCGCATGGAAGCGGTAGGTGCTGCTGACTCCATGCTGAGCAACGTTGAGTTCCAGCACGAACAACTCAATGATCGCGCTGGGATTGATTCCCTGCAGCTCAGAAATAGGAGTGCTGGTCATGGCAGCATTGCGTTATGGGTCAGGGCGCTCCCCTTGCCGGAACGGGTGACGATGGTTGCCATAGGTCAGTCTCCTATGCGGGTAGTTTAAGGCTCGAAAACCTGGCGGAAAGTGGCGCGGATTGTGCGGAGCGTTGGATATTCCAAGGATTTATCCCAAGACTCACAGAACCATTTGTAAGACGTTGACTCGTCAGGTGGCGTCCAATCAAAGCTTGCTCCATCAGCCGCCCGAGCATCTAGAAACGCTTCAATCGTATCCGCATCAGTTTCGGTTATGTATTGCCAGGTAAGGTTCCAAACCTTCGGGTTTTGATTAAGGCCAAACCTCAGGCGTTGCTCATAACCATCGCCAAACTGAACCTTGCGGATTTTGGGTTCACTGGTCTTGTTGATTCCAAAGCTTGGATTAACAGAAGGGAAAGTGGCCATTACGCGAGCAAGCCTCCAGGACGCTTTTGTTTGATTAGCTCTTGCTTAACCGCAAGGCCGATTGCCTCACCAAGTCTGTTTGCTTGTGCGTTGTCACCCTCTGCCTTTGTGCCGCTTGCGTCAACATTTACCACGACATTACCAGCGCCGCCAGTTGCCTGAACACCTAGGCGGCCACCAGGGCCACGCTTAAGGGGCATGATCGCTTCCGGACCAGCCTCACCAAGCAAGCCAAAGCGGTCAGTGCCACCGTTGGCGTAAGTGAACATGGTGGGCTTGTCGACGATGCCGCCCATTGCGAATGGCTTGAACGGCAACAATTGGATGTCTGGTGTAGGCGCCGAAAATCCTCCGCCAAAACCGCTGCCAAAGGAGTATCCAGAAACGCTGCCGCCACCGATCGCACCACTTGCTGCGCCGCTGCCGTAACCAACCCCCTGACCTGCAGACGCAGACCCAAGGTTGACCCCGCCCCCGCCCCCACCCGCGCCAGGCAGCAGCCCGACAACTGCGTTGAGGATTGCCATCTGAATCATCTTGGCGATGATCTGGGCCGCCATATCCAGGAAGTAGTTGGCAATGTTTTGGAAGAAGCCGGCCAACGCTTCTTGGGCGGTCTGGCTGCCGTTAATGACGTTGGTAAAGGAGGTGCTGAACGCCGTTCCAATTGCGTTGGCTGCTCCGGTGATCTGATTAACCGGGTTGACCAGGTCGGTCAGCTCCTGCTTGAGCTGAGCGATGTTCTGGCGCATCTCCTGGAACGGAGTGGGGTCGATCTCCTGCTGGTAGAGAGCCATGCCCTCCTCGATCTTGCCCTCCGCTCCAGGCACGTCCTTGTATGTGCCTTCAAGGCGCCGGCGCTCACGTTCCAGCAGGAACTGGTTGTACTGCTCCTTGTTAATTAGGCCCAGCTTGAACTTGCGGTCTTCGAGTTCACGATTGAGATCCTGGCCCAGCTTTTGCTGCTTCAGGAACTCATCAGTCATCCCTTTGAACAGGTTGAGGATGGCCTCCCGTTTGTTCTTCTCCGCTTCAGCCTCCATTACGCGCTTGCGCTGGAGATCTTCGGTCTCCAAGCTGGCCAGCAGCATGTCAAGGTCATACTTGAGATTGATGCTCTTGATTTTCTGGAGCTTCTCCTCGGCTTCCAGAATCTTGATGCGAAGGTTGGCCTCCGCTTCGGTCATCAGCTTCTTCTTGGAACCTTCAGAGTCTTCACCGGTGAGCTTGCTGAACCTAGTCAGGTTGCTGTTGCGCAACTCATCTGCATAAGACATTCCCGGTATGACCGGGCCAACAAACTTGGATCCGCCGCCGAACTCGCGGTAAATGTTTTTCTCTAGAGACTCGTTGAATTTGGCAAGCTCTCCCTTGGCTTGAGCCAGGCGTCTGCGGAAAGAGTTAATCAATCGTCCATTGGACTCTTTCTCTAGCTTTTCCCTGAGGCTGTCGACCTTCAGGTTCATTTCGTCGACTTTCTGCTTGCCTTCTTCGTATGTAATTTTGCCTTTTTCCAGAGACTCTCGGAACTTGTCATTGGCAGTAGCTGCGCGATACAGGGCTACTGAAGCTGCTGCAATACCAGCTGCCAACGCCAGATACGGGTTGGCCAGCATCGTGAGGTTGAGCGCTGCAAACTTAACTTGCAGCGCACCGACAACCGTGCCGAGGCCTGCGGCAATTTTCATTAAATTGCCAAGTGCCAGTGCGACGCCAGCTACACCGGCGACGATCATCAGCTCCTTGAAGCTGTCAATCAGTGCGCTAGCGACGTCAAGCAGCAAGTTGAGGCCATCAGCAGCAATCTTGGCTCCCTTAGTTAGGGCTGGCAGGATCTCTAGAACAAACTCAGCAAAGGCTTTCTGCAGCTGGGCGCCGATGGGCTGGATTGACTCACCAACCGCGCGGCGAACCTCGTTCATGGCAACTTGAGCCTGCGCGCCAGCATCAAGAGGAGACTTAGAAATATCCCTGGCTGTTTTTGTGTACTCAATCCCAAGAGCTTTGATGAATTCCATCAGCTCGTTGAGGCCGACAGTACCTGCCTTCAGATTCTTCTGAAGTTCCATCATGCTCATGTTGTTTGCCTGAGCAAACAGGGTCACAGCGCCCGGCAGGCGTTCACCTAACTGACCGCTCAATTCTTCTGCGCTGACCTTGCCTTTCGAGAAGACCTGCACCATCGCGGTAATGGCGGAGTTGACGTCATCTGCAGAGCCACCAGTCGCCTTGATCGACGCGGTGATGTTTTTGAAGACGAGGTCTGCATCGCTGACGTTGCCGCCGGCACCTTGGATTGCTGCCGTCAGGCGAGTCATGCCCTTGGTCGCAACCTCCTGAGGGACGTTGAAGTCTTTAACGACGTCGTTAATTGAAGCCAGAGCGTCTTGGTAGTCACCGGCCGTATCGAGGATGCCGTCAAGAGCCATCTCAAGCTTGCCAATCTGAGCGGCGTAGTCAGCTGTTGCCGCGAGCGATTGACGGCCGATGCCAACAGTCGCGCCGATGCCACCACCAACTGCGGCGCCTGCAGGGCCGAACGGCAAGCCTGCCAGTGAGCCGATTGCGCCTTCAGGACCACCAAAGATTGCACTTGATGCAACTGCGCCAACACCAGCAGCAAGCTCACCGCCTGTCATGCGGCGCTTGTTCAAGCGGCGAATTTTGCGATCTACCTTGTCAAGCTCAAGACCGACTTCCCGATAAGCCTTACTAGCCGGGTCAAGGTTGAGACGCAGCGAAGACCATGCGGTGCGCTGGGCGTTGAGGCTATTAACGCTGCCGTTAGACGCCCTTGTCGCAGCTTGGATGTCTCGGGCCACCTGCTGATAGCTGTTGCCCATCATCTCGATGTTGGCCGAGACGCCGGACATGCCGATGCCGCCGATCTGTTGGTAGAGACCGCTGATCTCGCGAACCTGGGTCGGCACAGGGACCTGCTGACGGCCGGCAACAGTGCCACGAGCAATTATCGCGCCAGTGCGCGGATCCCTGTATCCGCCTGCTCCAGGTGCTACGCCCTGACGTGGGCGGGTGCCGCCTTGGCGCTCACTTACGGTGCCGTAGTACTCCTGAATGCGGGCAAGCTTTTCTTGTACGCGCAGTGACTGCTCCTGGCGACGGCCCAGGGCCTGGTAAGACCTAGACCCTTCATTGAGCGCGTTATTAAGGGCGGTCTGGGCTACAGCCAGATCTGCAGTTACGCCGAGATATTCAGTCGTGCCAAGTTGAAGATTGTCGAGCTCGCTTGAAAGCTCAGTAACACGAAGCCGAAGCGCGGCCATCGTGTTAGGCAGGGCAACTTGCTCAGCAAGCTTGCCTCGGATTGGGTTCAGGCCTTCTGCTGCTGCATTTTTAGCAACAACGGTCTGACGTGCCTGCGCACGGTTGTATGCGTCTAAACGCGCAGTAAGCGTGGTGAGATTTTGCGCGTACTCATCACTCGTTACAACGAGCTTGCTGAGAACTTCGTTACCTGCAGCGATCTGACGCCGAAACTTTTCGCCCTCGGCAGAAGGCATCCCGCCAAAGATGAACCCTGCACTTTGACCGCGCCTGGATATTTTTTGAGTCTGTTGATCTAATCCCTCAAGCTCCTTGGTTAGGCGCTTGATGTCATTGCCAAGGCTTTTGTAGACAGCTCCGCCAACAACGGCCTGCTGCCGAAGCCCCTTGAAAGCTTCGATCTGACCTTGAATTGACTGGACACTCCTCTCGTTAGCTCGGACGTACTGGAGGACGCCCTTGCGAAGCTCGCCAATCCCTTGGTCAGTTACACCAACAGTTTTCGTTAAAGACCTAAGGGTACTTTTTAAGCGGTCATATACCTTCTCGCCTTCGACGCCGACCTTAATCTTTAAGTCGCCTACCGTCTTAGCCATCGGAGCCCTTCTTGCTGAGTTCGCTTAGTGCTGCGGCCTCCATGACCTGAAGGCCCTCAAGCATGTCGCGG